>ERZ802822.29-NODE-29-length-98693-cov-13.674444_pt1 | contig 98693 bp, 87 predicted proteins | sample MGYA00345649_ERZ802822 | MGnify/ENA primary metagenome ERZ802822 (study PRJEB30503, sample SAMEA104212359) | marine metagenome | biome: Westerlies Biome; feature: [SRF] surface water layer (ENVO:00010504) within the epipelagic zone...; material: water... | reverse complement strand
GGTCTTGATTTTGCGCTACGGCAAAAACAGCGCTTACTAAGCTTACTAATAAAACTTTAATTTTCATTTTCTTTTGCTAAAAATTCATGTAGCGAAATCACATCTCTAAACATCACTTCGCGGGCTTTACTTCCTTCAAAAGGGCCAACAATTCCTGCAGCTTCTAATTGATCGACGATGCGACCAGCACGGTTGTACCCCAATTTTAACTTGCGTTGCAAAAGCGATGCCGAACCTTGTTGCGCATTCACGACTACCTCTGCAGCTTCTTTAAATAGGGCATCACGATCAGCTATATTATTCTCTTTCGTAGAAGTGTTTTCGTCTGATACGTACTCTGGTAATAAGTGTGCATCGGGATAAGCACGTTGCGATCCGATAAAGTCTGTGATTTTTTCTACTTCTGGTGTATCTACAAAAGCACATTGTAACCGAATAAGGTTATTCCCCTGTGTAAATAACATATCTCCGCGTCCGATTAGCTGATCCGCACCACCGCTGTCCAATATTGTCCTTGAATCAACTTTCGAGGTAACTCGGAAAGCTACTCGCGCAGGGAAATTAGCTTTGATAAGCCCTGTGATGACATTAACTGATGGGCGTTGTGTAGCGATAATCAAATGAATGCCCACCGCACGTGCCAACTGTGCAAGTCTAGCTATGGGCGTTTCCACCTCTTTGCCCGTTGTCATGATAAGGTCTGCAAATTCATCAATGATTAAAACAATGTACGGCATATATACATGTCCATCATGCGGGTTTAGTCTTCGTTCTTTAAACTTCACATTGTACTCTTTGATGTTGCGACACATGGCAGATTTTAATAAATCATACCGACTATCCATTTCTATGCACAATGAGTTTAATGTGTTGATTACCTGTTTATTATCTGAAATAATAGCATCTTCTGTATCAGGTAGTTTTGCTAGGTAGTGTCTTTCAATTTTGTTAAAAAGCGTAAGTTCAACTTTCTTTGGATCGACGAGAACGAATTTGATTTCAGCAGGGTGTTTTTTGTACAGTAGCGAAGTTAAAATGGCATTTAACCCAACCGATTTTCCTTGACCCGTAGCACCTGCCATAAGTAAGTGAGGCATCTTGGCTAGGTCCACTACAAAAGTTTCGTTGCTGATGGTTTTACCAAGTGCAAGTGGAAGTTCCATTTCTGCCTCTTGAAACTTTTTTGCCAATATCACAGAGCGCATGGATACAATTGTTGCTTTTTTGTTGGGAACTTCAATCCCCACCGTTCCTTTTCCTGGAATTGGCGCAATGATGCGTATTCCCAGCGCAGCCAGCGATAGCGCAATATCGTCTTCTAAGTTTTTGATTTTAGAAATGCGAACACCCGCCGCAGGTACAATTTCGTAGAGCGTAACTGTTGGGCCAATAGTAGCTTTAATATCCGCAATTCCAATTTGATAGTTTTTTAGTGTACTTACTATACGCTCTTTGTTCTCCTCAAGCTCTTGCTCGTTAATTGTAATGCCTTCGTGAGGATAGCTTTTAAGAAGCGATTCGGTAGGAGATTTAAAGTTTTTTAACTCTAACGTGGGATCAACTTCACCAAAGTCTGCAACTAGTTTTTTTGCTTTTTTTACAACCTCGTCCTCCTCCGTTTCGGTGACTGAAAGCGAAACATCAGAATTACCATTTGATGGAGGTTCTTTAGATGCTTTAGGAACTTTATTTTCTACATCAGATTTCACTTCAACAACGGGTGGGTCAAAAGAAACCTCTGTTACTTTTTCGTCTTTTTCAGCCGTATTGGGTTTTGGTGTTTTTGAAGAAAATTTAATGTTTTCAGGTTTCCATTTTAATTGAAACACCAAAAAAGCAATGGCAATAAGCATCAGCAAACTCGCAACACCCAATGGTCCAATATAATGTACCAATAATGCATTTGTTTCAAACCCTGTGACTCCGCTTAGTAGGGAGTAGTTTGGCAGAATGAGTGCAAACCCAATAGACAACCAAAGCGAAAGTAAAAGTGTCCAAATCCAACGTATGCCAAGTTTATTTGTGCCTGAGTTAATAAAATGACTTACTCCAGTAACCAAAACCATAAAGGCAATAAAAAACGCACCAATACCAATACCCTTATAAATTAGTAAGTGACTTAACGAAGCACCTAATTTTCGAATGCTATTCTCGACAGGGGTTTCTCTATTTGTTAGTTCACCAATAGCACTTTGGTCAATTTTCCATGTCTTAAAAAAAGAAGTAAAGGCTGCAAATAGTAAAATGGCGATAAGAATGCAAAACGCACCCCAAACAATTTGCTGTTGGCGGTTGAGTCCTTTGATTCGGAATTTACCTTTAGTAGTCATTGTTGAAACCTCAAAAATACAACAAAAAAACCCGATGAAGTCATCGGGTTTTTATATTATTAAAACTTACGTCAAAGAGCTTTACCAACCTAAATGGACTATTTCAAATCAAAACGGTCTGCATCCATAACTTTGTTCCAGGCTGCTATAAAGTCTTGAACAAACTTATCGTTGTTGTCGTTTTGAGCATATACCTCAACAATAGCACGAAGTTCAGAATTTGACCCAAAGACTAAATCAGTGCGTGAAGCAGTGCGCACATCTTTGCCTGTAGCTCTGTCCTTCGCTGTATATGTGTTATATGCAGTAGCTTCCCATTTAACATCCATGGACAATAAAGTCTTAAACCAATTGTTGTCTAATTTTCTGTCTGTCCATACACCGTCGTCTGAAGCTGAAACCCCCATAGCTCTCATGCCACCTACCAAAACAGTCATTTCTTTGGGTGTAAGCCCAAAAAGCTGTGCCTTGTCAAGCATAATTTCTTCAGGTGCTACCGCAAATTCTTTTTCACTGTAGTTTCTAAAGCCACATGCTCTTGGCTTCAGTAAGTTAAATGAATCGATATCGGTATCTTCTTGCGTGGCATCTCCTCTTCCAGTGGAAACGGGTACTTTAACTCCGCTAGCCATTTCAATACCAACTGCACCACCAATTACGATAACATCAGCAACACTAGCTCCTGTAATTGAAGCAATTGCTTCATAGGCGGCCAACACATTCAATAATTCATGTGGTTTGTTTACAGCCCAACTTTTTTGTGGCTCTAGCCTGATTCTTGCTCCATTTGCACCGCCTCTGTTGTCAGAACCACGGAAAGTAGCGGCAGAAGCCCAAGCAGTCTCAACCATTTGTTGGTGAGACAAACCACTCGACTTTAGTGCTGCTCTAACTTTTTCCTCATCGATTGAAGACAATGTTTTCCCTGCTGGAACGGGGTCTTGCCATATATAATCTACATCTTTAAAGTCACCTGCAATATAATTGCTCTTTGGCCCCATGTCACGATGCAGTAATTTAAACCAAGCACGTGCAAAGGTTTCGCCAAATTCATCTGGGTTTTCCATGAATCGTTCACAAATTTTTCTGTAAATAGGGTCAACTTTAAGAGCCATATCAGCAGTTGTCATCATGGGTAACACTTTTTTGTCACTTCCATCTACTTGTGGTACCATATCAGTCTCTTCACAATCTTTTGGGTGCCATTGCCATGCTCCTGCGGGACTCTTTTTGAGTTCCCAATCATACTTAAAAAGTAGTCTAAGATAGTCCATATCCCATTGTATTGGGTTGGTAGTCCATGGACCCTCTATACCACTTGTAATTGCGTCAACTCCTTTACCAGATTTGTAATCACTAGTCCACCCAAACCCTTGTTCATGGATTTCAGCTGACTCTGGATTATCTCCTTTATGATCTTCACTTGCGGCACCATGGGCTTTCCCAAAGGTATGTCCACCTGCAGTTAAAGCAGCTGTTTCTACATCGTTCATAGCCATCCGACCAAAGGTTTCACGAATGTCTTGCGCAGATAGTGAAGGGTCAGGATTAGCATTAGGACCTTGTGGATTAACATATATTAAACCCATTTGAACTGCTGCCAATGGATTTTCTAAATCTTGTCGTGTTTTTCCATAGCGGTTATCTCCAAGCCACTCGTCTTCAGAGCCCCAGTAAATATCCTTTTCTGGATGCCAAATATCTTCTCTTCCTAAGGCTGTTCCATGGTTTGGTCCACCCATGTCCTCGATTGCAACGTTTCCGGCAAGCACAAGTAAATCTGCCCAACTTAAATTATTTCCGTATTTTTCTTTAACAGGCCAAAGCAAGCGTCTAGCTTTATCCAAGTTCCCATTGTCTGGCCATGAGTTAAGCGGAGCAAAACGCTGAGCGCCTGTTGCCGCACCGCCACGACCGTCACCGGTTCTATATGTTCCTGCTACGTGCCAAGTCATTCGGATAAAGAAAGGTCCATAATGACCATAATCTGCAGGCCACCAATCTTTACTGTCTCGCATGACATTCACAATATCTTCCTTAACAGCGTCTATGTCAAGACTTTTTACATTCTGACGATAGTCGATTTCTTCAATAGGATTACTTTTAGTGTCATGTTGTCTTAGGATGTCTAAATTCAGATGATTTGGCCACCAATCTTTGTTTTGTGTTCCAAGGTTAGGTTGAGTTGTTGCTCCGTGGAAGGGGCATTTACTTTCGCTCATAATATTAGGTTTTTTTACAATTTAAAATTACAAAATTAAACACGGCTTAGTGTTGTATATAATTTTAATTGTTTATTGGTTCATAGTAAATTTTGATGCTAAGATTTTAACTGCTTTATTTTATATCCAATAGCTGCATAAAGCAAGGTTGTGAACGGACTTAACCAGTTAAAAATAGCGAACACAAAATACTCTGCCACCGAAACACCAAGTACGCCAGACTGATATGCACCACAGGTATTCCACGGTACCAAAACAGAAGTTACGGTTCCCGAATCTTCCAAAGTTCTACTCAAATTTTCCGGCGCTAACCCACGATTTTTGTAGGCTTTATCAAACATTTTTCCAGGCACCACAATCGATAAGTATTGATCTGATGCCGTAATATTTATAGCCAAGCAAGAAGCCACCGTACTTGCAAACAATTGAAAGGTACTTTTTGCCCATTTGAGTAATGCTCCACTAATGGTTTGGAGCGCCCCGATAGCATCCATAATGCCACCAAAAACCATAGCACAAATGATAAGCCAAATGGTACCGAGCATTCCTGCCATGCCCCCCGATTGGAATAAATCGTTTAATAACGGATTACTGGTTTCAATGGTAGTGGAAACCGTAATGGCATCCATAATAACTTTATACGTACCTGCCCACGAAACGACTTCTTGATTGCTTAATAACGTCAATAAAGGTTGCTGAAAAATAAGGGCAAACAATAAGCCCAAAAGCGTTCCAATAAGCAACGCAACCAAAGGAGGTGTCTTTTTTGCAATCATAATAATAACAACCACTGGGGCTAAAAAAAGCAACGGATTTATAGTAAACCGTTCTTTTATTGCAATTAATAAGGAGTCTGTTTGCACAACTGCTTCTGGTTGTTGCGTAAATCCGATAATAAGGAAAACCAAAAGCGTAACGCTGATTGTAGGCACGGTAGTCAATGCCATGTAACGAATATGCGTAAACAATTCGCCACCCGCCATGGCAGGCGCAAGGTTAGTGGTATCACTAAGCGGAGACATTTTATCACCAAAATACGCTCCAGAAATAACAGCTCCAGCAATCATACCCACAGGTAAACCCATGGCTTTTCCAATGCCAATAAGCGCAATACCCACAGTAGCCGATGTGGTCCAGCTACTTCCTGTTGCCACAGATATCAACGCGCAAATGATAATACACGCTGCCAAAAAATAAGTGGGGTGCAATAGTTGTAACCCATAATAAATCATGGCAGGAATAATGCCACTGAGCAACCAGGTACCCGCCAACGCCCCAACAAAAAGTAAAATTAGAATAGCACCTGTTACCGATTTTAGATTTTCAGCCACTTGCGTCAACATTTCTTTGTACGAAATATTTTGTCTAAAGCCAATGAGTGCCGCAACCGCACCTCCCAAAAGGAGTATAAATTGATTAGAGCCGCTTAATGCATCATCTCCATAAATACCCACATTAATGGAAAGTAACAGCACTAACACAACAACAGGAAGGAGGGCAATGCCAAGCGGTAGGGTAGGTTTTTGTTTCATTTATCTCGTAATATTACGAATTTGTGTGGATTACTAAAAAGCATATGCATCAAATGCCAGCTTCATTGTACATTTGTAAAACTAAACCAAAAAAATGAATCAATTTGATGTTGCCATAATTGGCTCGGGTCCTGGAGGATATGTTGCAGCTATTCGTTGCGCGCAACTCGGTATGAAAACCGTACTCATTGAAAAAGAACCAACGCTTGGCGGAACTTGCCTTAACGTAGGTTGTATCCCTTCAAAATCCTTGTTGGATTCTTCACATCACTACGAAACGGCAACCAAAGATTTTAAAACGCATGGCATTGATGTAGCCGGTGCCATTGAAGTCAATTTTCCACAAATGATTGCGCGTAAGCGTGAAGTGGTTTCTACTACGATTAAAGGAATTGATTTTTTGATGGATAAAAATAAGATTACCGTATTGCGTGGTTTGGGTTCGTTTGAAGACGCAACGCATATCAAGATTACAGGCGAAGACGCACAAACCATAGAAGCAAAAAATACGATTATCGCAACAGGTTCAACGCCGGGGAGTTTGCCGTTTATTGATTTGGATAAAGAGCGCATTATTACTTCGACAGAAGCATTGGAACTAAGCGAAATCCCAAAACACCTGGTCGTGATTGGCGGTGGTGTTATCGGATTGGAACTGGGTCAGGTGTATAGGAGATTGGGCGCAGAAGTAAGCGTGATAGAATACGCCGATCGTATTAGCCCAGTGTTAGACGCTGCGCTTTCTAAAGAATTGATGAAAGTAATGAAAAAGCAAGGGGTGAAATTTCACCTTTCGCATCAAGTAACGGCCGTTGATCGCAACGGCGATACCGTAACCGTAACCGCAAACAACAAAAAGGGCGAAGCCCTAACTTTTGAAGGGGATTATTGTTTGGTTTCTGTAGGAAGAAGACCTTATACCAATGGCTTAAATGCTGAAGCTGCAGGGATTACCCTTAACAACCGCGGACAGGTTGAAGTAAACGAAAAACTACAAACTACGGCAACTAATATTTATGCTATTGGTGATGTGGTGCGTGGTGCCATGTTGGCCCACAAAGCTGAAGAAGAAGGTGTATTGGTGGCTGAGTTTTTAGCTGGTCAAAAACCGCATATCGATTACAACCTAATTCCGAATGTGATTTACACCTGGCCTGAGGTGGCATCTGTTGGAAAAACAGAAGAGGAGCTAAAAGAAAGCGCCGTGCCGTTCAAAAAAGGACAGTTTCCCATGCGTGCCCTTGGACGCTCACGCGCCAGTATGGATACGGACGGATTTGTAAAGATTTTGGCACATGCCGAAACGGATGAAATTTTGGGTGTACATATGATAGGCGCACGTGCCGCCGACTTGATTACAGAAGCGGTTACCGCCATGGAATTCCGTGCCTCTGCCGAAGATTTGGCACGTATGAGCCATGCGCATCCTACCTACGCCGAAGCCGTAAAAGAAGCTGCTTTAGCCGCAACAGAAGACCGTGCGTTGCATATGTAGGTAATTAGATGACGTTCCGTGTATGGTGGCGTAGCACAATAGCAGTTATGCCTACAAGATGTTTTAAAGCGTATAAATTACTTCGCCTTAATTAGTATTAGTAATACGCCCAACCAACGGTTTCATATACTTCGGATACGCCAACACCAATGCCGTTACGCCAACGGTAAAACAGAGCGCACCCAATACGGCAACTTCCCAAGACAGGGAATGGTGGAAAAATTTATACAATCCGATACCGGTAAAACTCCCGTATAGGATCACGTAATGCACAATGTAGAGCGATAAGGTTTTAGTGCCAATTTTCTGCCACAGGCTTTGCTTTACTAGCGGTTCTAACAGCATAAATACCCCAAACAGCATGAGTACATCCCCTAGGTGAATAAAGAGGAAATTGTTGTTTGCTACTTCGTTTAGTAGGGTGCTAGACAGTGTTTTTGATAGGGAATGAATGAGGACAGTGGAGTGGAAGGAGAGTACATATCCCAACGTCAAAAAGCCAATGGCCCAATAGGTCAATTTTTTGGGTCTTTTTGGCATTAATACGGCAATACCTGCACCAAAACTTACATAGCCCAACCACGGCAACAGGTAAAAAACCGCGCCATTTGCTTTGGTGAGATAGGCCGAAATAAACAGTGGTAGCTTTTCAAAAGTAAGATCCGTATAAAGCGGATTGGTGCTAAAAACGCCAATGCCAATGGCAAAAAACAGCAAAGGGCGCAACTTTCCTAAGCGGTTAAAAAGTAAATACAGCAGCATGGAAAACAACAAGCCACATCCGATAATCTGCAAGACATCGGGGCGTAAAAAGGTTTTGGTTATCCGTCCAGTGGTTAGGAAATAGGGGAGGCTTAGGCGCAAGGCGTAACCCCACAAAATGAGTTCAAACGCACGTTTCAACCCTTTTCTAAGGCGTGGGTTTTGCCAGCCTTTTATGGGATTTCGTTCCAACAAAAACATAAACACCCAACCCGTTATGGTAAAAAACACAGGTGCGGTAATCCCTCGGTTATACAACCAAGCACGATATAAAAAGTTGTTTTGGTTTACTGTTGATGTGTCGAACCCACTAATAAAATGCCCTTGCAGCATCATCAAAATGGCAAACGCTCTAAGGGCATCTATAAAATAAAGCCGTTGCGTTGCCATTGTGGAGTTGCTTAATAGTGTTTATTAAACTTTTCCTGAATCTTATCTAATGACAAATTCCCAAGACTCCCCACGTGGTTGTGATGTACTTTTTTAGGCGGCTTAAAGTTACCTGCCTCAACGTCAAGGCCTACTTGCTTGTATGCGTCTCTAAACGGAACGCCCTGTTGCACCAATTCGTTTAGCGCATCCACCGTAAAGGCATAGGAATACATCTTGTCTTCCATGATATTTTCACGTACACCAACTTCTTTAATGGCACTGTTAAGTATGGTCAAGCAATCTTTTATACTGTCAATGCCTTCCAGCATTTTGCCCTTAAATAACTGCATTTCACGGTGATAGCCGCTAGGCAAATTTTGACCGAGTAAGGCAAAGTCGTTGGCAAGTCCTTGAACAAGCGCACATTTGCCACGTATCAATTCAAAAATATCTGGATTCTTTTTGTGTGGCATAATGCTAGATCCCGTGGTTAGATGCTCAGGGAAATGAATAAAATCAAAATTCTGACTCATATACAAACATACGTCCATAGAAAAACGACCTAGTGTAGCCGCTAACGAACCAAGGGCACTTGCCGTGATACGTTCTGTTTTCCCACGACCCATTTGCGCAGCTACCGCATTGAATTTCAATGTGCTAAACTGCAAGGCTTCTGTGGTGTGCATTCGGTCAATAGGAAAAGAGCTGCCGTACCCCGCAGCACTTCCCAACGGATTCTGATCGCAAATGGTATGCGCAGCGTTGAGTAAAATCACATCATCTACCAACGACTCGGCATAAGCCGAAAACCACAATCCAAACGAAGAGGGCATCGCCACTTGAAGGTGGGTGTAACCGGGTAGTAAATCATTTTTATGTTTTTCCGCTAAGGACATCCATGTGCTAAACAAGGCTCTTGTAAGCTCCTTGATTTCAGTGATTTCATCTTTAAGCAACAACTGCATGGCTGTTAGCACCTGGTCATTTCTTGAGCGTGAGGTATGGATTTTTTTACCCACATCACCCAATCGCTCCGTTAACATAAACTCAATTTTGGAGTGAATGTCTTCAAAATCATCTTCGATAACAAAGTCTTCTTTGGTCACCAATGTCATGATGTTATCCAATTCACTGCAAAGTGCTTCGGCCTCATCTGCTGTAAGTAACCCAACCGTAGCAAGCATTTGTGCGTGCGCTTTTGATCCCAAAATATCGTAAGGCGCCAATCGTACATCCCAAAGCCTATCGTCGCCAACCGTAAATCTATCAACGGCTTCTGTTACAGTGGTTTGTTTTTTCTGCCAAAGCTTCATAATGTTTGTTTTAGTATGGAAATATACAACGGTATGGCCGCTTCGAGTTCTTTTACAAATATAAATTCATTTGCGCTATGCGATCGCAAGGAGTCTCCAGGTCCTAGTTTTAGCGAGTTACAAGATAACACCGCTTGATCGGAAAGGGTAGGAGAGCCATAGGTGTTTCTCCCTGCAGCAATTCCTGCTTGCACCAATGCGTGATCTATTGGAATAGATGAAGAACCCAGTCTGAGCGAGCGAGCCACTACCTCACAAGGGGCTTGCTGCATCAATTCGCTTATTTCCTCGTTAGTGTACATGTCATTTACACGAACGTCCAAAACCAACTTGACATCAGCCGGAACTGCATTGTGTTGTTTTCCGGCATTAATTTGTGTCACGGTCAGTTTTACAGGTCCTAGGGTATCAGATACCCTGTCGAATTCAAATCCTTTAAACCATTCAATAACCTTTCCGGCCTTGTAAATTGGATTGTCTTCGTTTGGATGTGCTGCATGGCTTGCTGTTCCGTTTATGGTAGCATCAAAAACAACCAAGCCTTTTTCGGCTACAGCCAGGTGCATTTGCGTAGGCTCACCCACAATAGCGGTATCAATAGGCGGTAGTGTTTTCAGTAAACTATTTAGGCCATTTGGACCCGATGTTTCTTCCTCTGCCGTGGCAGCAACCACAAGGTTGTACGCCATGTTTTCGTGCTCGTAGAAGTACACAAACGTAGCCAACAAACACACCAATGCGCCTCCGGCATCATTGCTTCCTAATCCATACAATTTTCCGTCTTCAATGGTGGCATCATGTGGATTACGCGTATAACCACTATTGGCATGAACGGTATCGTGATGCGAATTCAGCAATAAATACGGCTTGCTTGGGTCTTCGTGCTTATTTATGGCATAGACATTATTTTTTTCTTGCTCGCATACCACACCATAACTTTCGAGCCACGCTTTGATATGCGCAGCCGTTTGATCTTCCTCGCCAGAAAGCGAAGGGGTGCTAATTAATTTTTGAAGCAACGCAATGGCTTCTTGTTGTAATTCTTCTATGCGTTTCATTGCAATGTTGTTTTAGGAGCCTCTGACTGTGTTAATGCAGTTACATTACTGATAACCACTTCATTGACACCATTTTTTAGTGCGTCGAATCCGTTGTGTAATTTAGGCACCATCCCTTGATGGATAACACCTTCTTTTATAAAAGTTTCGGTTTGTGTTGCATTTAAATGCGAAATTACATCTGTTGGCGTTGCAATATCTCGAAGTACACCTGCATGCTCAAAACAATAAAACAGGCTAACCTCATAGGTGGCACTCAAAGCAATAGCAACTTGCGCAGCAATGGTATCGGCGTTTGTATTTAACAATTGGCCATTTTTATCATGTGTAATCGCACACAAAACAGGCACAAAATCTTGAGCGCCTAAGGAATTAAATACAGCAGCATTTACATTGACAATATCGCCCACAAAGCCAAAATCAATTTCTTTTACGGGACGCTTAACAGCTTCAATGCAATTTCCATCTGCGCCGCTGAGTCCAACCGCATTTACGTCAAGTTGTTGCAGCTGCGCTACAATTTTTTTGTTGGATAATCCCGCATAGCTCATTATTGCAACCTCAAGCATGGCAGCATCTGTGATGCGTCTTCCCTCAATCATTTTGGGAGAAATACCCAATTTAGTAGCCAAGCCCGTTGCATGTCGTCCGCCACCATGTACCAAAATTTTGGGTACATCCATTTTAGCAAAAGCCGACAACACCTTTTGCAAGGCATCGGCATCGTTTACCAAATGTCCACCAACTTTGACAATATGTAGCTTTTGTTTCAAGAGATTAATGTTTTTAATACTGCTGCTGCAGCAAAAGTTCTGTTGTTTGCTTGTTCAATTACAATTGAATTTGGATGATCCAAAACGCCATCTGCCACCACCACATTTCTCCTAATGGGCAGGCAATGCATAAACTTAGCGTTATGGGTTAACGCCATTTTTTCGGGCGTGAGCATCCATTCGTTGTCCGTTCTTAAAATTTGCCCATATGATTCATACGACGACCAATTCTTAGCATATACAATATCGGCATCTTTTAGCGCTTCATTTTGATTGTGAATGATAGGAATATCTTTAGTGATACGCGGATCCAAATCATATCCTTGCGGATTTGCAATCACAAAATCAGCGTTCTTATGCTGCATCATACGTGTAAACGAATTGCCAACTGCATGTGGTAATGCCTTTGGATGCGGCGCCCATGTAAGCACTACTTTTGGCTTTTTGGGCAAATCGTGTTCTGTAAGTGTTAGCGCATCGGCAAGAGCTTGCAACGGATGAGCGGTAGCACTTTCCATATTTAAAATAGGCACAGATGCGTATTCAATAAATTTTTGCAATACTTGCTCCGACTCGTCTTTCTCTTTATCGGTAAGTGTAGCAAAAGCTCGAATTCCGACAACATCGCAATATTGCGAAACCACTTGTGCAGCTTCTTTTACATGCTCAGATCGAAGCCCCTCCATAGTGGTAGCATCTTCGTATTCTATTGCCCATGCCTCGTTACTGAAATTCATCACCATGACATCCATTGCTAACAAACGGGCAGCTTTTTGGGTACTCAGTCTTGTACGTAAACTTGGATTAAAAAATAAAAGTCCAAGAGTTTTTCGCTTCCCTAACTGCTCAAATTCATACGGGTTTGCCTTGATGTGTTGCGCAAGTGCTACTTGTGCATCAAAGTCTGGAAGGTCATTCAGCGTTAAAAATTGTTTCATCTATTTAAAATTACGCAAACCACTTCGAGTTTTGTATTTCACGATAGTGAGAATTGCTGTTTATTGTTAAATGTCCATTTTGAACTTTTAAAGTGATTTTTCTAAGGCATTAAAAAAGTAGTCAAAATGTTTTTGCTGTATTGTTAGTGGTGGGAGTATGCGCAATAGTTTTTTATTGCTGCTTCCACCAGTGAAAATACGATGCTCGTAAATAAGTTTCTTTCGTAACTCGCTTACTTCAAAATCAAATTCAAGCCCAAGCATAAGTCCACGACCTTTTACTTTTTTCACCGCTTTAATTGTTTTTGCTCTTGCTTCAAATGCTTCACCAAGTGAAGCTGCGTGCGAAATAAGATTTTTCTTTTTTAACACTTCCAAAACGGCCAAGCTTGCCTGACATGCCAAATGATTACCGCCGAATGTAGTTCCTAACATGCCATACCACGGTTCAATTTTTGGATGCACAAAAATGCCACCTACAGGAAAACCATTTCCCATTCCCTTTGCCATAGAAATGATATCAGGAGTCACTCCAAAATGTTGGTACGCAAAAAATGCGCCCGAGCGACCAAAACCCGACTGTACTTCATCGGCAATAAGACAACTGTTGTACTTGCGACATAGCTTCTCTACACCCTTCATAAATTTTTTTGTAGGCATATCCAATCCGCCAACGCCTTGAATGGCTTCAATGATTACGGCGCAAACGTCTTCTTTGCGCAATGTTTCTTCTAAGGCTTTTTCATCTCCAAACGCTAAAAAAATGACTTCTTGCTGCGCATTCAACGGCGCAATAATTTTTGGTGTATCGGTAGCTGCAACTGCCGCACTTGTTCTGCCGTGAAAGGCATTTTTAAACGCAACAACTTTAGCCTTTTTGTTGTAGAACGAGGCGAGTTTAAGCGCATTTTCATTTGCTTCTGCTCCCGAGCTACACATAAACAATTGGTAACCCTCGCATCCCGATTGCGCTTCAATTTCATCCGCCAATTGCTTTTGCAACGGATTTTGAATAGCGTTGGAATAAAATCCAATCTTGCTCATTTGCTTTTTCAGTCTTCTGTTGTAAACGGGGTGTTGGTGTCCAATGCTTATTACCGCATGGCCGCCATACAAATCCAAATATTTTTTTCTGTCTGCACCATATACATGAACGCCTTTGGCACGAACAGGCGTTACATCATAAAGCGGATATACATCAAATAATGGCATGTTAGTCTTGTGCTATTTCGTTAATTTTCTTGAACGAAGATACAATGCCTTGTATTAGCGATGAGCTTAGGCCTTGGTGTTCCATTTCATTCAACCCTTCGATAGTGCAACCTCTTGGTGTGGTTACTTTGTCAATTTCTTCTTCTGGGTGTGCGCCTGTTTCAATAAGCAACGATGCTGCGCCCATGGCTGTATACATCGACATTTTCATGGCTTCGGCAGCGTCAAAACCCAACTGAACACCGCCTTGCGTGGTGGCACGAATCAATCGCATCCAAAAGGCAATACCCGAAGCGCAAATGACTGTTGCTGCGCGCATGTGCTGCTCTTCAATAATAATGCTTGTTCCCAATCCATTAAAAATCGCTTCAGCAACAGGAAGCCTGTCTTTTCCCATTTCATTTGCGCACAAGCACGTCATCGATTTTCCAACCGATATAGCTGTGTTGGGCATCGACCGGATGATATGTACATTTTTACTTACAATTTCCTCCATTTTAGCAATTGAATACCCCGTAACAGTCGAGATTAAAACATGATTGTCGTGAAGTAAATCCTTTATTTCTTCGAGAAGTTTTCCCAACTGACGTGGCTGCACCGCCAAAATGATTATATCCGATTCTTGTACGGCTTTTTTATTGTCGGCACTAACATGCGTGTTTGCATATTCTGTCCACGAAGCTATACTCTCAACAGATCTGCGTGTCAAGTGCAACTGGGTGATACTATTGTTTGTTATAAGCCCTCGACTAATACTAAGTCCTAAGTTTCCGGCTCCTAAAATGGCAATTTTCATGCGTTCTGTTTTTTAATTAATGTGTTTTAATTCGTTAAAATGTAGCTGATTTTAAATTTAACCCAGTACTTTGCTCTAGGCCAAACATCAAATTCATATTTTCAATGGCTTGTCCAGAGGCTCCTTTTAGTAAATTGTCAATGATGCTAGTTATGAGCAATTGTCCTTCGTGTTTATGCAAATGCACCAAACATCTATTGGTATTCACCACTTGCTTTAGTGCCAATTCATTTTTACTTACGGTTGTAAATGGACTGTCGTTGTAAAACGATTCGTAAATGGCGTAAGCGTCATCCAAACTTCCTTCAAAAGAAGTATAAGCAGTTGCAAAAATACCACGGGTAAAATTTCCACGGATAGGCAAAAAGCGAAGTGTAGAGGCACTTCCTTGCGCTTGCGCAAGTGTTTCGCCAATTTCTCCCAAATGCTGATGCGTAAATGGCTTGTAATACGAAATGTTATTGTTGCGCCAGCTAAAATGACTTGTAGCGGAAGGCACAGCGCCTGCGCCTGTACTTCCCGTAATGGCATTTACATGCACTTCGTTTTGCAATTTCCCTGCAGCTGCTAGCGGTACCAATGCCAACTGAATTGCCGTAGCAAAGCAGCCCGGATTGGCAATAGCTTGCGCTGATTTAATCTGATTTATATTTACTTCTGTCAGTCCATACACAAACGATCTGCCCATAAAATCACGATCTGCTGTAAGCCTAAAGTCGTTGCTTAAATCAATGATTTTGGTGTTGTCATTTACCGTGTGTTCATGTAAAAATGTGGACGAGTTTCCATGTCCCATACACAAGAAAAGTACATCAATTTCTGCATTGAGTTCTCCTGAAAAAGGACTGTCTAAAATTCCAATCAAATCTGGATGTGTGTTTGAAATAGGCTGTCCAGCACGCGTAGAACTGTAAACAAAATTAATTTCTACATGTGGATGATTGACCAACAATCGTAGCAATTCACCACCTGTATATCCTGCGCCACCAACAACGCCTACTTGAATGTTATTTATTGACATGCTGATAAATTTTTCCGGCATTCGCCGATAGTTTAATAAAGCCTTTTGCTTCGGTTGCGCTCCATGCTTCATTGGCTTCGCCATAGATGCCAAAGGAATTGTCCATCAAGTCAAATTCCGAATCAACGCCATCTAGTGTAAACCTGTAGGGGTGAAGGGTAACAAAAACACTACCTGTAACGGTGTTTTGGCTGTTGGTTAGCAACGCCTCAAAATCACGCATTACAGGGTCTAAATATTGTCCTTCGTGAAGCATCATGCCGTAATGCGAACCGATATAATCTTTATGATGTAATTGCCATTTGCTCAACGTATGTTTTTCTAGCAAATTATGCGCTTTTAACGTAATTAAAGCTGCTGCTGCCTCAAAGCCCACACGTCCTTTAATGCCTATAATAGTATCTCCAACGTGAATATCACGCCCAATAGCGTAAGGCGCAGCAAGCGCTTGCAACGCTTGAATGGCTGCAACAGGCGAATAGTTTTGATCATTAACTCCTACCAATTCCCCTTTTTCAAATTGAAGTGAAACTTGCTCTTCACCTGTTTTTGAGCATGGATTTGGATAAGCAGCGTCGGGTAGTGGTTTACGTGATTTCAATGTCTCACTACCACCAACCGAAGTACCCCAAAGCCCTTTGTTTATGGAATACTGAGCCTTTTCCCACGACCAATCTACTCCGTGTCTTTTGAGGTACTGAATTTCATCTTCTCTAGAAAGTTTTTGATCACGAATGGGCGTAATGATTTCAATTTTTGGTGCAATGGTTTGAAAAATCAAATCAAAACGGACTTGATCGTTTCCAGCACCAGTACTTCCATGCGCAATAAAATTTGCGCCAATTTCTTTTGCATGTTTTACAATGGCCACGGCTTGTGTAACACGCTCGGCACTTACGGAGAGTGGATAAGTGTTGTTTTTTAATACATTTCCAAAAATCAAATATTTGACAACATCTTGGTAAAATGTTTCTACTGCTTCAATGCTGGTATATGAATGCGCTCCCAGTGCAAGTGCTTTGGCTTCCAGCTTTGTTACTTCATCAGCATCAAAACCACCTGTGTTCACACTTACAGCGTGCACTTCATACCCTTGTTCGCTAAGCGATTTCACACAATACGAGGTGTCTAACCCACCACTGTATGCTAAAACTAATTTTTTCATTTTTTGTCTCGTTTAAATGCGTTTTTAAAAGATTGTAACCTTCCTACAATCCCATTGTTGTTTTTTGCTTTTGGATCATAAAGCATTCCGGTACACAAGCACATGGTTCGGTTTGTTCTTGTAAGGACATCATAGTTCTTGCAGGTCTGGCAACCCTTCCAAAAATCAGGATCGTCTGTAAGTTGCGAAAACGTTACCGGCTTATAACCCAAATCGTAATTTATTTTCATTACAGGCAGACCAGTTGTAATACCAAAAATTTTGGCAGTTGGATATTTCTGCTGCGTGTACTTAAAAATTTGTGTCTTAATTTTTTTTGCCAATCCAATACCTCGATATTCAGGAGCTACAATGAGTCCCGAATGTGCTACATACTTTTCGTGTCCCCATGCCTCGATGTAACAAAAACCCGCAAACGTGTCTCCGTCCAACGCAATTATGGCATTTCCAGATTCAATTTTATTACGAATATATTCGGGGGAACGACGGGCAATACCTGTTCCGCGCACTTGCGCCGAAGAAGTTATTGTTTCTGAAATGGTGGTCGCATAGATAACGTGTATGCGTTTAGCAACTTGAATTTCCATGTTATAGAGTTGAGAAAATTAGACTGAAAATAATCGGAGGAGGAAACCGGACACACCTTAGTTTCATAAATAAGTAAACTACCCCAAGGGGCGACGAGCGCGCGGGGAAAAAGTGAAACGTGAAACTAAGTTTACAGTCATGGTGCAAAAATAGAGATTTTTTTTAAAGTGTTGGTGAAATCTTTTCTCAAATGCCTAATTTTGTTTTTTAAGAAGGTGATTAGTTGGTAACACGCACAAAAACAGTATATAACATAAAAAATTTCCCTGATATTAAGTCAAGGTTATTCGCTTGGTCGGCACAGTTCAGCCCTGTGGCGTGGCTTGATTCTAACGATTATCCGCACCACCATAATGCTTATGACGCTATCCTGGCTGTTGGCATGCATCCTCAGGCTCAATGGCTTAATTCCTACAACGCGCTTCAAAACGCAGTTGGTGACGATTGGTTATTTGGTTTTTTTAGCTATGAATTTTCAAATGCCTGGGAGCAAATAGTACCCACAAACCCAGCGTATATTTCGGTGCCAAAACTGCAGTTTTTCAATCCCGAAAAAATATGGCTTTTACAAGGAGACACCTTAACCGCTTTGTATAGTAGTGATGCAAATGCCGATGAAGATTTTGCCCAATTAGTATCAACACCACCACTCGATTTTACAGAATCGAAAGCAATTGACTTAAAGCCTCGAATTTCAAAATCAGATTATTTACAGCATGCCACTGCCTTGCAGCAGCACATTTTGCGAGGTGATATATATGAAGTAAACTATTGTATGGAGTGGTTTGCTGAGAACGTAGAGGTGCTGCCACATCAATTTTTTAATGCACTAAACAGCATCTCCAAAACACCATTTGCCGCATATTTGTCTATGAAAAACGTACACTTGATGTGCGCTTCTCCTGAACGGTTTTTATCTCGAAAAGGTACGCATGTGTTTTCGCAACCAATAAAGGGAACTGCTGCCCGACATACAGATGAATTTTTAGATAAAGCCAATGCTCAACTTCTTAAAAATGATCCAAAAGAGCGTGCAGAGAATATTATGATAACGGATTTGGTTCGAAACGATTTATCGCGAATTGCAAATAAAGGTTCTGTTTCCGTTGCAGAACAATGTGCTGTATATCCTTTTTCGCAAGTGCATCAAATGATTTCTACAGTGGTTGCCTCTTGTTCTGAAAACACACACTCATTGGACATTATTGATGCTTGTTTTCCTATGGGCAGCATGACGGGTGCGCCCAAGCAGCGTGCTATGGAACTCATCAATAGACACGAAGTTAGCCAACGTAGTTTATACAGCGGCGCCGTTGGATATTTTGCTCCAAATGGCGATTTCGATTTTAACGTTGTTATCCGTAGTTTGATTTATGACGCAGAACAACAATACCTTTCTACGCATGTAGGAAGTGCGCTTACTGCTGCTGCTCATGTGGAAAAAGAATACGATGAATGTCAGCTAAAGGTAGAGGCAATTAAACGCGTTTTGGCAAATAAAGTTGCCACGCAAATGAGCCATGGAACAAAAGTTTAAACAGCATATTGCGTCTGTATTGGATTTTACTTCTAATCCAAAGCTACTGCTTGCGGTAAGTGGAGGCGTTGACAGTGTGGTGTTGGCTCATTTGTTATCCAAATGCGGCTATGACTTTGATATGGCACATGTGAATTATAAACTTCGTGGTGCAGATAGCGATTTAGATGAATCTTTAGTTTCAGAAACGGCAAAAATATTGCGTGTGAATTTGCATACGGCAATAAAGCCTATAAAACCTGACGCATCTGGTATTCAAGAAAAAGCCAGGAATCTGCGCTATGCTTGGTTTGAAGAATTGGTGTCGGAACACCAGTATGATGCGGTGCTCACCGCACACCACGCTGATGATCAACTGGAAACGCTATTTATGCGTCTTTCAAGAGGGAGCGGGGTAGAAGGATTGAGTGGAATTCGTACAAAAAACGACTTTTTAATTCGTCCATTGTTGCCCTTTTTTAAGGAAGAATTAGTGGTTTACGCTAAGACCAATACGCTTAAATGGCGTGAAGACGTATCTAATAATTCAACAAAATATTTACGAAACAACATTAGGCATAACGTCATGCCATCGTTTTTAGCGCTATCATCACAAACTGCTGCCAATACTCTTGAGTCTGTTCAGCACTTACAAGAGACTTTTGATGCTATTTCAGCACAAGTAAACGAGATTAAAAAAGCATGGGAAAATGCGCCAGATGGAATTAGGATTCCATTGATATCCATTCAAGACTTACAGCCCAAACGATTTTGGTTACATCATTTGTTCGCTCTCTATGGTTTTGATGCTGTTGAAGTAGAGAAATTGTTGACTAAACATGCTGGAAAAAAATGCGTGAGTGCCACACACGAATTACTTCGAGAGCGCGACCATTTGGTGTTGTCTGTACAATCAAATCTTAATGATGCTACAGATGAAGTGTATATGGTTCCTGAAAATGGGATTGAATTTCCTGTAAAATTGGAGTTTTCTACACCAAATGCAGGTTCAAAAACTACTGCAAATTGTGTTTTGGTAAATGCCTCAAAATTGACTTTCCCGTTGGTTTTACGTCGTTGGAATACAGGGGATTTGTTTTATCCAACAGGGATGAAAGGCAAAAAGAAGCTCTCTAAATTTTTTAAGGACGAAAAAATGTCTGCTGCTGAAAAGAAAAATCAATGGCTCTTATGTAATGAAAAAAACGTAATTTGGGTCATCGGTAAACGACTAGACCGTAGATACCTAGCTGATGACCTATCTAACACCCTCCAAATCGAAATAGTATGAAACCCTTATATATCTTCCTATTAATTGCACAATGCCTTTGGGCGCAAAACACAGTACAATGGAGTGCGCAAGCACGCCAATCGGACGCGAGCACCTACGACGTAGTCTTAAGTGCTACAATTGCAGAAAACTGGAAACTCTACAGTACCGATTTGCCTGACGGCGGACCATTACCCACACTGTTAAACTGGGAAAATGCCACAGCTATTGGCGAACTTCAAGGCACCACGTCCAAAACAGGATTTGATCCCATTTTTGACATGGAATTGTCCTATTTTACTGACAAAGCCATGCTGGTACAAGCTGTTCAGACAGATGAAAAGGAAATAAGCCTAACCATAGAATATCAAGCTTGTGACGATGCCATTTGTATTTTTAGAGAAGAAAACCTGGTTATTCCAACAGATGGCACTTTGGTAAACGCCACAGATCGAGACCTTACCAATATTGAAATTGAGAATAACAGCCTTGTGCTTGATTTAAATAACACTGAACTTTTGGAAGCCTCTGTGGCTACCAAAAACAGTTCGTGGTGGGGCATTTTTGTTTTGGGATTATTGGGTGGATTTTTGGCCTTGCTTACGCCCTGCGTTTTCCCGCTGATTCCGCTTACGGTTTCTTATTTTTCAAAGAGTAGTGGTAGTCGTTCTGAGGGAATTCGACGTTCGTTGGCCTATACCTTTTCTATTATTGGTATTTATGTGCTTCTCAGTTTGCCGTTTCATTTTTTAGATCAGTTACGCCCCGAAGTACTAAACTCCATTGCTACAAATGTGGTGCTAAACATGGTATTTTTTGCTGTCTTTTTGCTGTTTGCACTCTCGTTTTATGGACTATTCGATTTAACGCTTCCCACATCGTGGTCGTCTATGTCAGATGAGGCTTCCTCCAAATCAAATTACGTGGGCATTTTCTTTATGGCAGTAACTCTAGCATTGGTGTCATTTTCGTGTACAGGACCAATTTTAGGTTCGTTGTTGGTGGGTTCGCTTACCGCAGATGGCGGTGCCATGCAACTTACCGCAGGTATGCTTGGCTTTGGAACGGCATTGGCGTTTCCGTTTGGGTTCCTATCCTTTTTTCCAAACATACTCAGCAAGCTTCCCAAATCGGGTGGATGGTTACACAATGTAAAAGTTTCCCTTGGATTTATTGAATTGGCATTGGCATTAAAATTCCTTTCCAACGCTGATATGGTACAAAGTTGGGGCTTGATGCCACGCGAACTATTTATCGGCATTTGGATGCTACTCCTGTTGCTTTGGGCGGTTTTCTTATTGGGCGGATTGTCGTTTTTACATGCCAAACCCAAAAAAAGCGGAACGCTCCAAAAAGTATTGGGTGTTGGCGTGTTGGTATTTGTGGGCTATTTGGCACAAGGAATCTTACCGAATCAAAACACGCCATTACGTGCCTTAAGCGGTTTTCCACCGCCAACCTTTTATTCGGTTTATCAAACCGATTCGGATTGCCCCTTAGGATTGGATTGCTATAAAGATTTTGAATCGGGTAAGGCGGCTGCCATAGCACAACAAAAACCTATTTTATTGGATTTTACAGGTTGGGCGTGTGTAAACTGCCGTAAGGTGGAAGAAAATATTTGGACACAGCCAGAAGTGTTTGAACTGCTACGAGACGAGGTAGTGCTGATTTCACTGTATGTGGACGATAGAACGCCCTTAGCTGAGGCAGACCAACAAACCGTTACCTATGCCGACGGTAGCAACCGAACACTGAAAACAGTAGGGCAGAAGTGGTCAACATTTCAGGCGTTAAATTTTAAGTCGGTGTCGCAGCCCTATTACGTGCTGATGCTCCCTGATGGAACGCTATTAAACCCGCCCGTACAATACACGGACAAGGCTACCTATTTGGCATGGCTTAAAGAAGGAATTGCAGCGAGTACATCACGGCAACCGCTGGTACCTGTTTTCAACATAGAGTAGTCTCTATGCATTATTTTTAGGTCGAACCTCGTGCATTTTCGTATAAAGTAAGCTGCTCATATTTCGTGCGCGATTTTTTGCCAAAGTTGCTTTCTCGCCATAAAAATGAGCGTCAATGGTAGTAAACCAATGTCTTAGCCAAACGCCAAAATGCATGGGTTCTATAGTGTGTTGGTTTTGGGCATCTACCAAACGATGTTTTGAAATGGGATTTCCTTTAAATTTTGCCACAAAAAACAGGTTGCTTTCCCAAAAATCTGTAAGACGATTCAAGTGTTCTGGCCAATCGTTAATGGCATTGTTAAATATAGGGCCGAGTATTTCGTCTTTGCGTACTTTTGTATAAAACTGTGTCACTAGCAAAAACACATCAGCCCTGTTTTGAATCTCCTTTTTCATAATTGCTTATAAATTCTTACGCTGTTCATGCTGGCGCGCATTTGTGACGGGTGCCCGTATTCGAAGCAATTCGTGTAAAAAAAAGGTGTGGTTTTGTGTTTCATAAGTAGGTTTTTGGATACTTAAATATACAAAACTTTAAAATAGCAATACAGGCGCGCTGGGAGTAGGTATGGCTTAAAGAAGGAATTGCAGCGAGTACATTACAGCAACCGCTGATACCCGCCTTTGGCATAGAGTAGCGGATTGCCAGCTGTTTTTGCGCCATCGGTTACCTGTCCGTAATACACAATATGGTCGCCAACCTCTTTAAAGTCTATGATATCGCCTAACAAATAACCAAGGCTGTCTTGTAGTACAGGAAGGCTATTCGGTTGTAGCGAAACCGCATTAAAACGCTCTTCTTGCGTGTTTTTAGGATTAGCAAAGGCATTGGAAACATCCTCTTGCGCATCGGATAAAATATTGATTACAAACGCTTTGCTTTGCTGAAATGCTTGGTTAGAAGCAGAATCCGTTTTTAGGCAAAACAATATGACGGGCGGCTCTAGCGAAACCGAAGTGAATGAGTTTGCGGTAAAGCCAATGTTTTTGTTGTTGTGTGAGGTCGTAATCACGGTGATGCCTGTAGCGAATTGTCCACAAATGGCACGGAAGTCAGTTTTTTCCATGGCGCGAATTTCGTTAAAATTTGTAACTTTATACCAAATACCTACTTATGCTTACCCAAATTTTTGGCAGTGCCGTCTTTGGCATCAATGCGCAGTGCATCACCATAGAAGTTCACATTCATCCTGGCGTTGGCTATCATCTGGTCGGATTGCCCGATAATGCCGTTAAAGAAAGCAATCACCGTATTGCGGCAGCTGTGATGGAATGTGGTTATAAACTTCCAGGAAAGCGTATCACCATAAACATGGCGCCTGCAGATTTGCGCAAAGAAGGCGCGGCTTACGATGTGCCTATTGCCCTGGGTATTTTAAACGCAAAATCTTTTTAAGCAATGGAAATGACTTGCCATAAGGCGCATAACGTTGCTTTGGGTCAAACCATGTGGGTCGTTCCACATATGGTTTGTAATGCGAAAACGTTTCAAAAGAGTATTTTCCATGATAGTTGCCAGTACCGCTATGTCCAACGCCACCAAAGGGAAGATTATCGTTAGTAAAATACACAATAACATCGTTTATCATGCCACCGCCATAGCTGTATGTTTTCATCAGTTTCTGCGCCCATTTCTTGCGTTGAGAGAACACATAAAAGGATAGTGGTTTTTCAAAACGTTTAACGGTCTTATGAATTTCAGCTTCGTCTTTATACGTGATGATGGGTAGTAGTGGTCCAAAAATTTCATCTTCCATTAAGCTGTTATCCAAATGTTCTAATGCAATAAGTGTTGGGCTAACGTAACGTTCTTTTTCATCGACAACACCACCAAATATGATATCTTGACCTTTGAGTAATTCCTTCATTTTTGCAACATGACCTTGATGTACTAGGCGTGCATAATCAGGTGACTCCTGTTGGTTTTCCCCATACATGCTAACGATTTCAGCCTTTAAAGCCGTTACCAAATCGTTATAAATATCCTGATGAACCAATAGGTAATCTGGTGACATACACACCTGTCCACAGTTCATAAATTTTCCCCAAACAATACGTCTTGCAGTCACAGCTATATTTGCCGAATAATCTACAATACACGGATTCTTTCCGCCGAGTTCCAACGTTGTTGGCGTCAAATGTTCGGCTGCTGCTTTGGCTACAATTTTAGCAACTTGAGTACCGCCTGTAAAAAAGATATAGTCCCAACGAAAATCAAGTAATTCCTTTGCTACTTCAGAGCCACCCTCAGCCACATAAACCCACTCTTGAGGAAAAACTTCTGATATAATTTTATGTAAGATTTTTGCTGTTTGAGGTGCATGTTCTGAGGGTTTCAAAACAACTGTGTTCCCTGCTGCAACGGCTCCAATAAGTGGGTTGAGTGCCAGTTGAAACGGGTAATTCCACGGGGCTATATGTAATGTCGAGCCATATGGCTCGGGGATTATCCAATCTTTACTGGGGAAATTCAACCATTTTCCAGTTATGCGCTTTGGCTTTGCCCAGAAGGAGAGGTTTTTAATAACGGTATTTAGTTCAACAAGAGTCACATAAATTTCTGCCAGCCAAATTTCGGCTTCCGGTTTTGCCAAATCATCTTGCAAAGCAGTAATGATTTCTTTCTCATTTGACTTAATACACTTTTTGAGCGCTTTTAGATGGGAAATTCTTTTGCTTGTACTACGCGTATTTCCCGTCTCAAAAAAAGCAGTTTGATTGGATTTTACCAGCTTCAGTGTATTTTCTTTAATCATATGCTATTTTAATCGCATTTTTTAGCGAATGTGTAAAAATATAGTTTTCGTACATTAAATTAACTTCTTTTTCTACATTTGATTAAACTTCAAATCTATTCTATGAACAGCTGCTTATTTAAACGTCATTTTCTATTGATAAAAAATGCGCCTCGTATTGATAGTCGTTTTGTATTTTAGCCAAATTCTTATTTGAAAGATAATTATGGGACAGAATCGCTACTCTAAAGTTGTAACACAAGATCCAAGCCAGCCTGCAGCACAGGCCATGCTCCATGCGATTGGTCTTACAGATGATGATTTTCAAAAACCCTTAGTGGGAATTGCAAGTACCGGGTATGAAGGAAACCCTTGTAATATGCACCTTAACGACTTAGCTGTTGAAATCAAAAAAGGCACAAAAGAAGCAGACTTAGTAGGATTGATTTTTAACACTATTGGAGTAAGCGATGGTATATCTATGGGAACACCTGGAATGCGTTTTTCACTCCCTTCACGTGATTTGATTGCCGACTCTATGGAAACGGTCATGGGTGGAATGTCTTATGACGGTATGGTTGCTGTTGTAGGATGTGATAAAAATATGCCTGGCTCGGTTATGGCAATGCTTCGACTGAACCGTCCCAGTATAATGGTTTATGGTGGCACCATTGCTTCGGGCTGTGTGGCAGACAAAAAACTTGATGTTGTTTCCGCTTTTGAGGCATGGGGAGAAAAGGTTGCAGGAACAATTAACGAAGCTCAATTTAAAGAAGTGATTCACAATGCATGTCCTGGCGCAGGCGCTTGTGGTGGTATGTATACGGCAAATACCATGGCTTCTGCCATAGAAGTCCTTGGACTTTCATTACCGTACAATTCTTCAAACCCTGCAGTGAGTCCAGAAAAAATTGATGAGTGTGTTGCTGCTGGAAAAGCAATGCGCTTGCTTATTGAAAAAGACATTAAACCCAAAGATATTGTTACCAAGAAATCGTTAGAAAATGCCATTAAACTAGTAACTGTTTTAGGGGGGTCTACCAACGCCGTACTTCACTTTTTAGCCATTGCTAGGGCAGCAGATGTAACGTTTACACTGGCCGATTTTCAGCGCATTAGTGATACCACACCCTTTTTAGCAGATTTAAAACCGAGTGGTAAATTCTTAATGGAAGATGTACACCGTGTAGGTGGTATTCCAGCTGTGATTAAATTTATGCTTGACAACAATATGCTTCACGGCGATTGTCTTACCGTGACAGGAAAAACACTTGCCGAAAACATGGCCGATGTACCCTCGCTAAAAGAAGGGCAAAAAGTTATTAGACCATTGGACAATCCAATTAAGGAAACAGGACACATTCGAATCCTTTTTGGAAACTTAGCAGTTGACGGTTCTGTTGCTAAAATTACAGGCAAGGAAGGTCTTTCATTTGAAGGTCCTGCTCGGGTTTATGACGGAGAGTTTGCAGCTAATGCAGGAATTAAGGCCGGAGAAGTCCAAAAAGGTGAGGTTGTTGTTATTCGCTATGAAGGGCCAAAGGGTGGGCCTGGTATGCCCGAAATGTTAAAACCTACTGCTGCCATCATGGGTGCTGGTTTGGGTAAAGAAGTAGCACTAATCACCGACGGTCGTTTTTCGGGCGGTACACACGGTTTTGTTGTAGGACATATTACGCCTGAAGCACAACTGGGCGGTGCTATAGGTCTTGTAGAAAATGGAGACATTATCCGTATTGACGCCGAAACCAACGAATTACATGTTAAAATTACGGATGCGGAACTTGAAGCGCGACGCGCGGCATGGGAAACACCAAGTTTAAAAGTAACTAAAGGAGTGTTGTACAAATACGCACAGTCTGTAGCTACGGCTTCTGAAGGTTGTGTAACAGACGAATAAGCATGACAACGAAAAAAAACATTACAGGTTCTGAGGCTTTAATCCATTGTTTACTCGCAGAGGGAGTTGATCTAATTTATGGTTATCCTGGAGGTGCTATCATGCCTTTTTACGACGAACTTTATAAATTTCAAGACAAACTTCAGCATGTACTTACACGTCATGAGCAAGGTGCAACCCATGCTGCTCAGGGCTATGCACGTGTGAGTGGCAAAGTTGGTGTTTGTGTGGCCACTTCTGGACCTGGAGCTACTAACTTGGTTACGGGAATAGCTGACGCCATGATTGATTCCACACCAATGGTATGCCTTACGGGTCAAGTACCTTCACATTTATTGGGTTCCGACGCCTTTCAAGAAACCGATATCATTGGTATTTCAACGCCTGTCACAAAGTGGAACTATCAGATTACTGATGTTGCTGAAATTCCTGAAGTAATGGCAAAAGCATTTTACATTGCACGTTCTGGACGCCCAGGGCCTGTGCTTGTTGATATCACAAAAGACGCACAATTTGCTTCATTTGACTTTGATTATACGCCTTGTGCAGGAGTTCGGAGTTATAAACCTATACCAGAAATTAATACCACTACAATAGAAGATGCTGCTGCTATCATCGAAAAGGCAGAAAAACCACTTATTGTTTGGGGACAAGGGGTAATATTGGGTAAAGCAGAAGCAGAATTTAAAGCATTTGTAGAGCAATCAAATATTCCTGCAGCCTGGACCATTTTGGGTGTATCGGCAATTGCTACAGACCATCCTTTAAATGTGGGAATGGTAGGCATGCATGGGAATTATGGCCCAAATATGCTAACGAACGAATGCGATGTTCTCATTGCCATAGGTATGCGTTTTGATGATCGTGTTACTGGTAATTTAGAAAGTTATGCCAAACAGGCTAAAATCATTCATTTAGAAATTGATCCTGCGGAAATAAATAAAAATGTTGATGCAGATGTTGCTGTTTTGGGCGATGTGAAGCAAACGCTTCCATTACTTACTGAAAAAGTAACAGCTAAACCTTATGCCAATTGGTTTGCAGCGTTTAAAAAGCACGATAAAATCGAATTTGATAAAGTCATTAAAAACGATTTACACCCTACAAAAGAGGGTCTTACTATGGGCGAGGTACTCAAAGAAATCAACCGTGCATCGAACAATGACGCCGTAATTGTTTCTGACGTGGGGCAACACCAGATGATTGCTTGTCGCTATGCGCGTTTTTCAAATTCAAAAAGTAATGTAACATCCGGAGGCTTGGGTACCATGGGCTTTGCACTTCCTGCAGCTTTGGGTGCTAAAATGGGTGCTCCAGAGCGTGAAGTAGTTGCCATTATTGGTGATGGCGGTTTTCAAATGACCATACAAGAACTGGGTACGATTTTCCAAACACAAGCTGCAGTAAAGGTAGTCGTGTTAAACAACGATTTTTTAGGAATGGTGCGCCAATGGCAGCAATTGTTTTTTGACAAACGCTATGCATCTACTGAAATGGTAAATCCAGATTTTGTAAAAATTGCCGAGGGCTATTTTCTTGATGCCAAGCGTGTTACTACACGTGACGATTTAGGCAGTGCCATTGATGAAATGATAGCTTCTGACAAACCTTATTTCCTTGAAGTTTGCGTAGAAAAAGAGGCCAATGTATTTCCGATGATTCCGTCTGGCGCGTCGGTTTCTGAAATAAGATTATCGTAATTATGGATAAAAAATACACCATTTCAATTTATACTGAAAACAGCGTTGGCTTACTGAACCGTGTTTCGGCTATCTTCCAACGTAGACATATCAATATAGAAAGTATAACGTCTTCTGCTTCTGAAATAGAGAAGGTTTCACGTTTTATAATTGTAGTCTCTTTATCTGAAGAGGCCGTTAAAAAAGTGGTCGGTCAAATTGAGAAGCAAATTGAGGTTATCAAAGCATTTTATCACACGGACGAAGAAACCATTTTTCTAGAATCTGCATTATATAAAGTGGCCTCAAAATCATTGTTTGAAGAACGTCATATTCAAAATATTATCAAGAACAGTCATGCGAATATTGTGACGGTAAACACCGAATTTTTTGTTATCGAAAAAACGGGTTTCCGCCATGAAACAGAACAATTGTACAATGATTTAGCACCTTATGGCTTGCTACAATTTGTACGCTCTGGCCGTATTTCGGTGACTAAATCTCCGATGAACATTAAAGCATTATTAAATAGATTAAACGATTAAATTTAAAAAAATGAGTAATTATTTTAATTCCCTATCCCTTCGTGATCAACTACACCAAATGGCGCAATGTCGCTTTATGGATGCCTCTGAATTTTCAGATGGTATTACAGCACTTGAAGGAAAGAAAATTGTAATTGTGGGTTGTGGTGCACAAGGTCTAAATCAAGGATTAAACATGCGTGATTCAGGATTGGATATTTCCTATGCGTTGCGTAGTGGTGCTATTGAGCAAAAACGCGCTTCTTTCGTAAATGCCTCTTCGAACAACTTCGCTGTTGGTACGTATGAAGAAATGATTCCCACGGCCGATTTAGTGATTAATCTTACTCCAGATAAAAACCACACTCCGGTAGTAAATGCAGTGATGCCCCTGATGAAAAAAGGAGCAACCTTATCTTATTCTCACGGCTTTAATATTGTTGAAGAAGGAACACAAGTGAGAGAAGATTTGACTGTAATTATGGTAGCGCCAAAATGCCCTGGTTCTGAAGTACGTGAAGAATATTTGCGTGGATTTGGAGTGCCAACACTAATCGCAGTACACGATACTAACGACCCTGAAGGAAAAGGTTTTGAGCAGGCAAAAGCATACTGTGTTGGAACGGGAGGGCACCGAGCTGGGGTTTTACAATCGTCTTTTATTGCAGAAGTAAAATCTGATCTAATGGGAGAGCAAACTATTTTATGTGGTGTTTTACAAACGGGATCTATCTTATGTTTTGACAAAATGGTTTCAGAGGGAATCGAACCTTCTTATGCTTCAAAGTTGATTCAATACGGTTGGGAAACAATTACCGAAGCATTAAAATACGGTGGTATCACCAACATGATGGATCGTTTGTCAAATCCGGCAAAAATCAAAGCTTTTGAATTATCTGAAGAACTAAAAGAAATTATGCAGCCATTGTTTAACAAGCACATGGACGACATTATTTCAGGACATTTCTCTAAAACCATGATGGAAGATTGGGCAAATGACGATAAAAACTTGTTGTCTTGGCGTGCTGCCACTGGTGAAACGGCTTTTGAAAAAACAGCTCCAACAAGTGAAGATATTGATGAGCAAACCTATTTTGACAAAGGTGTGCTTATGGTAGCTTTTGTTCGTGCTGGCGTTGAGTTGGCTTACGATACTATGGTTGCATCAGGTATCAAAGATGCATCAGCTTATTATGAGTCATTGCATGAAACACCGCTTATTGCCAATACAATTGCGCGTAAAAAATTATTTGAAATGAATCGTGTGATTTCAGATACAGCTGAGTACGGCTGCTATTTGTTTGACCACGCTTGTAAGCCATTGCTTTCTTCTTTTATGAAAACTGTTGATACAACTGTAATCGGAACAGCGTTTGGAACAGATACTAACGGCGTTGACAATCAACAACTTATTACAGTTAATGATCAAATCCGCAACCATCCTATAGAACATATTGGTAAAACTCTTCGTGCGTCTATGACTGCCATGAAGCGAATAGTATAAGTGAGACCATTATTAGACATATATACGATTGAGGGTGCTGCCGAACGAGTGCGTACGGCGGCTGTTCCGACACCATTCGAAAAACATGTGCGTTTAAGCGAGCTGTACGATGCTACCATTTCGGTAAAACGTGAAGACTTGCAGCCGGTTCGATCGTTTAAAATTCGAGGTGCGTTTAATAAAATTTCCTTGCTTAACGATGCACAACGGGTCAATGGTGTAGTTTGCTCTAGTGCAGGAAATCATGCCCAAGGCGTTGCATATGCGTGTAGTCATCACAACATACACGGTACTATTTTTATGCCTATCCCAACACCACAACAAAAAGTATCGCAAGTGGCAATGTTTGGTGGTGAAAATATTACCATTAAACTGGTGGGTGATACGTATGACGATTGCTATGAAGCGGCAAAATCCTTTGCTGCTGAAACAGGAAAGACGTTTATTCATCCATTCGATGATACTGACGTTATTGCTGGACAAGCAACTATGGCTTTGGAAATTTTAGAACAAGCGACTTCTCCAATAGATTACATTATTGTTCCTATTGGTGGAGGCGGTTTAATTTCTGGTGTAATTAGTGTGTTTAAGCAGAAATCACCACACACTAAAATTATTGGTGTGGAGCCAAAAGGTGCACCAAGTATGCATACTTCTTTGAAGCAAGGCAAGCGCATTACGTTAGACGAAATAGATGTTTTTGTTGACGGTGCAGCTGTAAAAACCATTGGCGAGATTGGGTTTGATTATTGTTCTGACCATATGGACGATATACTTTTGGTTGATGAAGGAGAAATTTGCCAAAGTATCTTGACAATGTATACTAAAGATGCAATAGTTGTAGAGCCAGCAGGTGCAATGTCCGTTTCCGCATTACCACAATTAACGAAAGAAATAAAAGGCAAAAATGTTGTTTGTCTTGTTTGCGGTGGAAATAATGATATTACCCGCATGGCAGAAATCAAAGAACGCGCCCTATTGTTTAGCGATTTAAAGCATTACTTTATAGTGCGTTTCCCACAGCGGGCAGGTGCGCTAAAAGAATTTGTTCAAGACATTTTAGGCCCAACAGACGATATTACCTTTTTTGAATACTCCAAAAAAAGTGCACGTGCGCAGGGTCCAGCGGTTGTTGGCATTCAGCTAAAATCCACCTCTGACTTTAAGCCATTGTTAAATAGGATGAAAGAAAAGGGTTTTTTTGGGGATTATTTAAACAATAAGCCCGATTTATTTCAATTTTTGATTTAATTTTGAAGAGCTATGAAAATTTATATATGAACATACCATCACAGTATTCAATCAAGTCCCCATTACATCACAACAGTTTTTTGATTGACGGAAAACTCACGCTTTGGGACGGTCCAACAGCAAATGTTCACTCCACTATACACACGCCAAATGCCGAAGGCACGCTTGCGCCCACTTTTTTGGGCTCTGTCCCTAACATGGACGAAGCGCACGCACTAAAGGCTTTGAATGCAGCCACCCAAGCTTTTGACAAAGGAAAAGGGGATTGGCCAACCATGAAAGTTGCCGACCGTATCAATTGTATGGAGCGCTTTGTAACACTTATGAAATCTCAACGCGATGAGGTTGTAAAACTATTGATGTGGGAAATTGGCAAAAACCATAAAGATTCTGAAAAAGAATTTGATCGTACGGTAGACTACATTGTAGATACTATTAACGAGTATAAAGATATTGACCGCGATAGTGCTAAATTTCACAACCACGGTGGGGTGTATGCACATATTCGACGCGGTCCTATTGGTGTTGTGCTTTGTCTAGGGCCTTATAATTACCCGTTAAACGAAACGTTTGCATTGCTTATCCCAGCCATTATTATGGGAAACACAGCTATTTTTAAACCTGCAAAGCATGGGGTTTTACTTATTGCGCCACTGTTAAAGGCCTTTAAAGAGAGTTTCCCCCCCGGTGTTGTAAATATTGTTTTTGGTCGTGGACGGACCATAGCCGCGCCTATTATGAAAACAGGTGAAATCGATGTTCTTGCGCTTATTGGGCATAGTTCATCAGCTCTTTCATTACAAGATTTGCATCCTAAAAAGAGTCGCCTTCGCTTGGTTTTGGGATTAGAGGCAAAAAATCCAGCTATTATTTTACCAGATGCTGATATGGGTAAAACCGTACAGGAATGTATTGCAGGTACGTTGTCATTCAACGGACAGCGTTGTACGGCCCTAAAGATTTTATATGTTCATGAAAATATAAAAGATGATTTTCTTTCCCAGTTTACTAAAGCTGTTGATGCTCTTCAGTTGGGAATGCCATGGGAAAATACTTTGTTAACACCACTTCCTGAGCCTAATAAGCCTGATTACATTCAAGAGCTTATTGATGATGCGAAATCAAAAGGAGCTAAAGTATTAAATCCTAGGGGCGGTGAGCGAACTGAAAATTTTATTTTTCCTGCTGTTTTATACCCTGTTACACGTGACATGCGCGTTTACCAAGAAGAACAATTTGGACCAGTGATTCCATTAATGTCTTTTACGGATATTGACACGCCTTTAGACGATATGGCTGCATCATCTTACGGCCAGCAAGTGAGTCTGTTTGGTAAAGACATACAAAAGCTAGGGCCGCTGATTGATACACTTGCCAACCTTGTGTGTCGTGTAAATCTCAATAGCTCATGTCAACGAGGTCCAGATGTGTATCCATTTACGGGTAGAAAAGATTCTGCAGTGAGCACACTTAGCGTACGTGACGCGCTGCGTTCGTTCTCTATAAGAACATTTGTAGCTACCAAAGACAGCGAAAGTAACAAAGAAATTTTACGGGAGCTATTAGACTCACAAAATTCTAATTTTATAAGCACAGACTATATGCTTTAGCTTAGTTGTTAAGCATTACCGGCATGACGAGCATCGTGACCTTTTCGCCTTCGTCTAAGCCGTCTGCTGGGGTAACAATTCCTGCTCTGTTAGGTAATGATAGTTCAAGTTGAATTTCTTCCGAATTCAAATTGCTAAGCATTTCGCTTAAAAACCTAGCATTAAAGCCAATTTGCATATCATCCCCTTGATAAGCGCACGCCAGACGTTCTTCTGCCTTGTTGCTGTAGTCGATGTCCTCTGCAGAAATATGAAGCTCTGCACCCGCAATACGCAACCGAATTTGATGCGTTGTTTTATTTGAAAAAATACTCACACGCTTTACGGTGTTCAAAAGCTGCACACGATTAATACTCATCACATTTGGGTTTTCTTTTGGAATTACCGCCTCGTAGTTTGGATATTTTCCATCAATTAGGCGACAAATGAGAACGGTGTCATCAAAAGAGAACATCACATTGCTATTATTGTAATCTATTTTAACTTCTACTTCGCTTCCAATCAACACCGACTTCAATAAGTTTAGTGGTTTTTTTGGCATAATAAATTCTGCTGTTTCGGGCGCCTCTAAATCTGTTCTTTCATATTTAACAAGTTTGTGGGCATCTGTCGCTACAAATGTTAAGCCACTAGATGAAAGTTGGAAAAACACACCGCTCATGACAGGTCGTAAATCATCGTTTCCGCTTGCAAAAATGGTATTTGTAATAGCAGTAGCTAGTGTATCTCCCATAACGGTAACACTTGATGCATCCATTATTTCTGCTGCCTGCGGAAACTCTTCTGCATTGGCATATGCAAGCGCGTATTTACCTTGATCTGAACTAATTTCAAGTGTGTTGTTTTCTGATTGCGAAAATGTTAACGGTTGCTCTGGAAAGGTCTTTAGCGTATCTAAAAGAAGTCTAGCTGGTATGGCAATTTTACCTTCGTGAGTAGTTTCCACTTGAATTGTTGCACTTATTGTAGTTTCTAAGTCTGTTGCCGTAAGAAGTAATTCCCCAGGATGAAGCTCAAACAATATATGATCTAAGATGGGTAGTGTATTGCTGCTGTTAAGGACTCCGCTTAGGGTCTGAAGTTGACGTAGCAGTTGCGTACTGGATACAATAAAGTTCATTATAAATATGTTTAACTACAAATATATTGTTTCGATTTGCCAACTTAAAACAATTTTATCAACAGCTATATATCATTTATGAACGCTACTCGAACAGGGTCTAAATATGACAATCCAAATAGGGTGCTTGCGCCTCCACCATAATTCGGATTCCCTTTGTAGATGGCAAGTTCCAAGTGTCCTTGATTGTTAAATAAAGCCAATTTTTTACCATCTTCTTCACGGTTCTGTTTGGGTACATCATAGCGTATAACTTCATGGTAATCGTGATAAACCTGTTCAAAATTATGATTTCGTGCGTGGATAATAAAAGCGCGTTTATTTTGGATGCGTTCAAATAACTTTTTTGTGATATTGGTAATGATATTTCCATACCGATCCACATGGAGGACATGTCCGTGGATTTCGGTCTGCTGCGGATTCACAACCGGCATGTGTTGGGTACGTACTCGTAGCTTTTTTAGCGGTTTTCCGATAACACTCAATGCACCATCACGATGCAAATGAGCAATAGCTTCAATAGCTTTTTCTAGCGTTTTGGGCTGTGGAAGGTTTATTGTAATACAATGCGAAGGATGAAGTTCAGGCTCCAAGAGAGACAAAAAACCATTGTCAGCACAAACAAAATAATGATCGTTTAACAGAGCAATAACGAGCTCTTGTTCGGGGGTTTGATTAAAATCTACACCTATAAAATGAATACTTTTTTCTGGAAAATTACGATAAACCGACCGCACTACATACGCAGCTTGCCCAATGTGAAATGGGTCAATAAGATGAGAAATATCAACAATTTCGGGTGATTCAAGTTGCTGGTATAAACGTGCTTTTAGCCCAGCAACATAGGAGTCTTGCAAACCAAAATCTGTTGTTAGCGTAATAAGCGCCATGAAATAACCTTAACTTAATTTATCAAGCCAAAAAATGCTTAATTTTGAATACAAAGTTACCAAAATTCAATGCCTTAGGGCCTATTTTTTAAAAACGCACATTTGAACGAAATTACAATTGAATTAGCCGAGGGCAATCCTACGGAGTTCTACGGAGGAAAAAACAACAAAAACATTACGCTTTTAAAAAAATATTTTCCCAAAATTAAAATTGTGGTTCGCGGGAATAAAATTACCGCCTTTGGAGAGGAGGAAATTCTGGAAGTATTCGAAAAACAAATCGATAGACTTGTAACACACTACGGAAAATACAATTCACTTACTGACGAAACCGTGCAACAAATTTTGGAAAGCAACGAAGAAGACAATTTTGGATTAGATCCAGATGATAATAAAGTGATTTTGCACGGTATAGGGGGTAAAATTATTAAAGCGCAAACACTAAACCAAGCCAAACTGGTGGATTCCATGGCTAAAAACGATATGGTTTTTGCTGTAGGGCCAGCCGGAACTGGAAAAACATATACAGGGGTTGCATTGGCGGTTAAAGCATTGAAATCTAAGCAAGTAAAACGCATTATTTTAACACGACCAGCTGTTGAGGCTGGTGAGAATCTAGGGTTTTTACCAGGAGATTTAAAAGAAAAATTAGACCCGTATATGCAACCTCTTTACGATGCGCTTCGCGATATGATACCAAACGAAAAACTTGATCATTATATTGAAAATGGTATCATTCAAATTGCGCCCATGGCATTTATGAGAGGAAGAACATTAGATAACGCTTTTGTGATTTTGGATGAAGCTCAAAACACCACACACAATCAAATGAAAATGTTTTTGACCCGAATGGGTAAAAACGCTAAATTTATGATTACCGGCGACCCCGGTCAAATCGATTTACCACGACGCGTGATATCAGGCCTTAAGGAGGCAATTCTTGTGCTAAATGGCGTTAAGGGTATAGGTATGATTTATTTGGATGACAAAGATGTTATTCGTCACCGCTTGGTAAAAAAGGTAATTGACGCTTACAAACAAACTGAACACCACAATTGATTCGTATGCAAACACTTATGCATTCTGATTTGAAACTCACTGGAGTAGCATCTAAATACAAAGGAAAAGTACGCGAAGTATATGCCTTAGAAAATGATATGCTGGTCATGGTTGCTACCGATCGCCTTTCAGCATTTGATGTGGTTATGCCAAAAGGAATTCCTTACAAAGGACAGATCTTAAATCAAATTGCCGCGCACATGTTAAAAGCCACGGCGGATATAGTTCCTAATTGGCTTGTAGCCACCCCAGACCCTAATGTTGCTGTAGGAAAAGCATGCGTACCGCTAAAAGTTGAAATGGTCATCCGTGGATATTTGGCGGGACATGCAGCAAGAGAATATGCATTAGGCAAACGTACGTTGTGCGGCGCTAACATGCCCGACGGAATGCGTGAAAACGATGCTTTTCCAGAACCTATCATTACTCCAGCAACAAAAGCTGAACAAGGAGATCACGACGAAGATATCACACCTGAAGAACTTATTGAAAGAGGTATCGTAACCGCAGATCAATATGACCAGCTTGCCGACTATACCCGGGCACTTTTTGCTCGTGGTACAGAAATGGCTAAAGCTCAAGGGTTAATTTTAGTAGATACCAAATATGAATTTGGTAGAGATGCAGACGGGACTATTGTTTTGATAGATGAAATTCATACGCCAGACTCGTCGCGCTATTTTTATGCAGATGGGTATCAAGATCGTCAAGATAATGGAGAACCCCAACGCCAATTATCTAAGGAGTTTGTGCGCCGATGGTTAATTGAAAATGGCTTTCAAGGCAAAGCGGGACAACAGCTTCCAGTGATGTCTGATGCATATATTGAATCTGTTTCTGAGCGATATATTGAATTATACGAACACATTACTGGCAATGCCTTTCAAAAAGCTGACCTTAGCAATGTTGCAGGTCGTATACAGCAAAATTTAGATGCTTTCTTCAAGCCCTAATGTCTCTAGTAGTTTCTTGTCAATAACTGAGTTGTAAGGCAGTTTAAACATCACTTCGTGATTACGAAGCCATGTTAGTTGCCGTTTGGCAAATCTTCTCGTGTTTGTTTTGATGTTTTCTATACATTTTTCTAAAGACTGCTTTTCTTCAAAATAGGGGATGAGCTCTTTGTACCCGACCGTTTGCATGGCGTTAAGGTCTTTGTATGGCAGTAAGATTTTAGCTTCGTCTAGTAATCCATTTTCAATCATATGGTCCACACGCGTATTAATGCGATCATAAAGTCTTTCTCTTGGCATGGTCAGCTCAATGGAAATTGTTTTAAAAGAGCGTTCTTTTTTGGGCTGATTCAAAAAGGAAGAATAGGCCTTTCCTGAAACTGTACAAACATTCAATGCACGTAATAATCTCATGTGATTTTGCGTATCTACAACCTTGAAATACACAGGATCTAATCTTTTCAATTCGTCTTGTAAATAGCGTAAACCTTTTGTTTCGAATATATTATGCCACTCCGCTGAAATATCCTTTGGAATATCTGGAAAATCATCTAATCCATGTACTACCGCATTTGAATATAAGTTTGATCCACCCACTAAAATGGCTACTTCAGAAGTCTCAAATAAGGAGTTAAGTAACCGAATGGCATCTTTTTCAAAATCGCCAACTGTGTACGATTCGTGGATGCTTTTATGTTGGATAAAATAATGCTTTACACCTTTTTGCTCTTTTACTGTAGGCACGGCAGTTCCAATTTGCATTTCTTTAAAAAATTGACGCGCATCGCTAGACAAGACAGCGCACCCAAGATACTTTGCCAGCGTCACCGCAAAGGATGTTTTTCCAATGGCTGTTGGGCCAGAAATAACAAAGAGTTTAGGACGCTTCATCGAGATGAATTATTTCTTTCACTTTGTTTTTTCTTACAAATTGTTGAATGATATGGCGCGCTGCACGTGAGTTTTTCATTGGTGCAATGATGGTGTTAATCATGTCAATATTTGTAATTTGATAATTTAGATTTACATATCCAAACCCTTTATATTCATTGTCTTTTATAAGTATAATACTTCGTTCATCGTGTGTACGTCCTTTGTCTATTAGCAGCATATTAGGGGATTGGAAGCTCAATCTATCTACGCACTGTTTAACGCGTTTGTTGTATGACTCCACAGACTCTTGTTCTACACAGGCCCCTAAGCATTGATTAATTTGTTCATAAGAGCATGCTTTTTTTGGTGATTCTAATCCGACTAATTTTAAGCAAAGCGTATATTTCTGTGCAAAAAAATACAATAATTTACGGGCATTATTTAAATTCTTAAAAGTTGTCACATAACGTATGTTGTCTTGCGCGTGAGCAATTCTAAGAAATCGATAACCTGTGCTTGTAACCCCTTCTTCCAATCCAAATCGTATAGAATCATTTTTGTGCACTCTATTGTGCTTGGGTTTGTGAAGTTGAATTTCGTCTACTTCTTTTAGTAGTGCAATAAGTTCGTTTCCTGTCTCCTCTGTACTCACGCTATGCGTCTCCAGCTGGATCTTTAGTGATTTACGACTTTTCCCAGTAAAGTGCTGATTTACACGCTTCCGCATATTGGTGCTTTTGCCAATATAAATGACATCCCCCTGTTGATTGTGAAGATAATACACCCCTGTAACAGGTTTTACCTGCTCAACTAGATGTAAAAACTTACGCGTAACTTGATCTTGTTCTTTGGTGCGTAACACTTGCTTGACAATGGTTTTTTCAGAGTCTTTGTCCAATAATAATTTAAGAAGTTTAACCGTGGCACGTGCATCTCCAGCCGCCCGATGCCGATCACTAAGTGGGATTCCAAGCGAACGAACAAGCTTTCCTAATTTGTAAGATGCCTGCTCTGGAATCAATTTTTTAGCAAGCGCTACGGTACAAAGGGTTTGTCTTTGATACGAAAACCCCAACCTGTTAAACTCGGTACAAAGCATGCGGTAGTCAAAACTTGCATTGTGCGCCACCAGGGTACAATCTTCTGTGATTTCAACAACGCGTTTGGCCACTTCATAGAATTTAGGCGCATTTCGAAGCATATTTTCATTAATTCCAGTAAGCTGCACAACGAAAGGTTGAATGGGTCGCTCAGGATTTACGAGACTTATAAATTGATCTACAATTTCACTGCCATCAAATTTATAAATAGCAATTTCTGTAATGCCTTCCTCGTTGTATTTTCCGCCTGTGGTTTCCACGTCAACAACTGCGTACATACTCCTAATTTCTACTTCCAAAAATGAGACTCCCAATACGCACCATGTTACTGCCCGAGGAAATTGCAATAGCGTAATCATTACTCATGCCCATCGACAGAACGGAAAGTGACTTTTTTGTTTTCCAAGAGGAATAAAATGCTGATAATGTGTCAAACTCTCGTTTCACTTGTTCTTTATCATTGGTAAAAGTCGCCATGCCCATAAGCCCAATTACACGAACATTTGGGTAGGGGTTTTCGTTAGAGAATAAAGTCACCGCTTCGGCGTATGAAAATCCAAACTTCGAGCTTTCCTCTGCAATATGAATTTGTATAAGAACATCAATGATGCGGTTATTTTTTGCTCCTTGCTTGTTGACTTCGACCAAAAGCCGTTCACTGTCCACACCGTGAATAAGATGCACAAAAGGAGCAATATATTTTACTTTGTTTCGCTGTAAATGCCCAATCATATGCCAGCGAATTTCAGAAGACATTGCTTCGGCTTTTTGGCAAAGCTCTTGGACTTTGTTTTCTCCAAAATCACGATGCCCAGCATTGTACGCCTCTTCAAGGGCGCTGATGGGTTTTGTTTTAGAAACTGCTACCAGTGTGACCTCTTTGGGGAATTGTTCTGTTAGACGATTTATTTGAGCTGCAATCATGCCGTAGAATTTTCAACAAGTGCAGTAATCTGAAGTGCAATGTCTAATGCGTTTCTTCCTTGGGTTAGCGGAACAATAATTGGCGTGTTGTCTACAATGGCATCTGCAAAACATTCGAGTTCCATGAGAATAGCATTAACTTCTGGAACTTTTGGATTGTCAAAGAAGATGCGTTTCTTTTTTCCTTGTGCATTTTCGAGGACCATATCAAAATCACCAACCTGTTCGGGGGCGTCATGCATTTTAACAACCTCTACCTTTTTGTCAAAATAATCTATGGAAATATAGGCGTCTTTTTGGAAAAAGCGAGCCTTTCGCATATTCTTTAATGAAATTCTACTTGCCGTCAAGTTTGCCACACAACCGTTTTCAAACTCAATCCTGGCATTGGCAATATCAGGTGTTTCGCTAATGATGGAAACACCACTGGCAGATATGTTTTTAACCCTTGAATCAACCACGCTTAGCACTGTGTCGATGTCGTGTATCATAAGGTCTAATACGACAGGAACATCTGTACCACGTGGATTGAATTCTGCTAGTCTATGCGTTTCGATAAACATACTTTCATCAATCTCGTTTTTTACCGCCAAAAACGCCGGATTAAATCGTTCAACGTGTCCTACTTGACCCAATACTCCATATTTATCAGCAAGAGTAATTAGCTCCTCGGCTTGATCAACTGTTTGCGTTATGGGTTTTTCTATAAAAATATGCTTGCCTTTTTCAATAGCCTGTTTGGCAAGCTTGTGATGAAACAGGGTCGGAGTTACGATATCAACGACTTCCACCGCATCCATCAATTCGGTTGCTGAATCAAATGCTTTGAATCCATTCTCTTTCGCAACAGTATCTCTTACAGTTTGGTTTTCATCATAAAAACCAACCAAATCGTATTTTTCAGATTGAAATAATAAACGCAAATGGATTTTCCCCAAGTGTCCAGCACCTAATACACCAGCTTTTAACTTCTTTTCCATAATACAAATGTAACAAGATTAAGTGGCGAGTAGGCAGTTGATTTTGTATTTTTGAACTGATGAAGCAGGATACTACCAAGCATCAAGGAAAACGACGTCAGTTGATCGCAGTTTTAAAACAGAAGGGCATCACGCAAGCTGCAGTGCTTAACGCCATTGGGGATATTCCCCGCCACTTATTTTTAGACAGTAGTTTTGTGGATCATGCTTACCAAGACAAAGCATTTCCAATTGGGGCAGACCAAACCATTTCCCAGCCCTATACGGTAGCATTTCAAAGCGAGCAACTACAACTCAAAACAGGAATGAAGGTTTTGGAAATAGGCACTGGATCTGGATACCAGACTGCAGTCTTGTGCCACATGGGCGCAGAGGTGTATTCTATTGAACGTCAGCACGAATTATTTCGTACCAGTTTAAAGCGATTACCTTCGCTTGGATACAAGCCTAAAAAACTCATTTTTGGCGATGGTTACAAGGGTTTTCCTAAAAAGGCACCATTTGACAGAATACTTGTAACCGCTGGTGCGCCATCGGTTCCTGAACCGCTTTTGGCACAGTTAGCGGTTGGTGGAAAAATGGTTATTCCCGTAGGTGATACGAATCAGAAAATGACGGTTATAAGCCGAACCTCAGACACTAATTTTCAGAAATTAGTACTTGGAGATTTTCGGTTTGTACCGCTATTAGAAGATAAAAATTAACGCCTAAAATTCTTCTTTACACGATCTAGGTTGCGTTGGTTATCACGGTCTTTTAGGGTTTCTCGTTTGTCGTGTATTTTCTTTCCTTTAGCAAGTGCAATGCGCACTTTTGCCAATCCTTTATCCGTTATAAACACTTGAATCGGCACTATAGTAAGCCCTACATTCTGAATCTGTTTGAGTAGTTTTCTAAGTTCTTTACGCTGTAAGAGCAGTTTCCGATCTCCTTTAGTGCGATGATTTACATAGCCACCATGGCTGTATTCTTCGATATACATGTTAATGATAAAAAGTTCATCTTGCTCACTAAACGAACAAAAGCTTTCTGCAATAGAGGCCTTTCCAGCACGAATGGATTTTATTTCCGTACCAGTTAATACAATCCCAGCCGTGTATTGATCCATCAGTTCGTACTCAAAACGGGCTCGCTTATTCTTGATGTTAATCGACTTTTGCATGCTACAAAAGTATAACCTTCTGATATATGTTCATTTGTTTTTAATAAAACAGTCATTTTTAATGCTTTATCTTGGGCTGTTTGGCTATTTTTGTTCTTTAAATTTAGCTATGAATATCCAACGTGACACGCAAATTTTTGAGTTAATCCAGGCAGAAAACAATCGCCAAATCAACGGAGTTGAATTAATTGCTTCCGAGAATTTTACAAGCCCTCAAGTTATGGAGGCCACAGGTTCTATTCTTACAAACAAATATGCCGAGGGCTATCCAGGGAAACGTTATTATGGCGGCTGTGAGGTTGTGGACGAAATTGAAACAATTGCCATTGATAGAGCAAAAGCATTGTTTGGTGCTGCCTATGCAAATGTGCAGCCGCATTCTGGTTCACAAGCCAACACAGCGGTTTATCATGCATTTATAAAGCCAGGAGATAAAATTATGGGATTTGATTTGTCACATGGCGGCCACCTTACTCACGGCTCACCTGTTAACTTTTCAGGGCGTTTATACGATGCCGTTTTTTATGGTGTAGACAAAGAGTCAGGGCGCTTAGATTACGACGTGATTGAAGAAATTGCAGCTAAAGAGAAGCCTAAAATGATTATTGCAGGAGCTTCTGCATACTCTAGAGATATAGATTTTAAGCGCTTCCGCGAAATTGCCGATAGTGTTGGTGCATTTTTGTTAGCAGATATATCGCATCCATCTGGATTGATTGCTAAGGGAATTTTAAACGACCCACTACCGCATTGTCATGTGGTAACCACTACTACCCACAAAACCCTTCGTGGTCCTCGTGGAGGACTCATGATGATGGGGAAGGATTATGAAAACCCTTTTGGATTAAAATTCAAAAACGGAAACTTACGCATGATGTCATCATTATTAGATATGGCTGTTTTTCCAGGTAATCAAGGAGGACCATTAGAGCACGTTATTGGCGCAAAAGCAATTGCATTTGGCGAAGCTTTGACAGATGATTTCTTGCATTACATATTGCGTGTTCGCGAAAACGCACAAGCAATGGCAAAAGCGTTTGTCGATAGAGGATATAACCTTATTTCAGAAGGTACCGATAACCATATGATGTTGGTAGATCTTCGCAATAAAAATATATCTGGAAAGCAAGCTGAGCAATCTTTAGTAAAAGCCGAGATTACAGCAAACAAGAACATGGTTCCATTTGATGATAAATCTCCATTTGTTACATCTGGAATTCGTTTTGGAACCGCTGCCATTACCACCAGAGGGCTAGTTGCGTCAGATATGGAGCCCATAGTTTCCTTAATTGATGAGGTTATTCAAAACCCAGAAAACGAAACAATTCTTTCTGGTGTTGGCGAGCAGGTACACACTATGATGGCAAACCGGCCGCTTTTTAACGCTTAGTCCTCAATTATAACATGCTGATATGCCCCTAAGTCGGGCGGTGAGGAACGTTGAACGCCCAATACATCTGTTCCAATTTGAACTCCAATGGCAACATCACCTTTTTTTATGAAGTCACTGTCCTGTGAAATACGCATGTCATTTTCTTGTGGTTGCACAAAAGACGGTTCACCGTTTCTAATAATTTGGTTGTAATATGTCGAGTTATCCCAATCGAAGAAAGGGTCATTAATAACAGACTCAGAAGAGCTGTCAAACTGTATGGCGGTATGATTGAGTTTAAAAATTAATGGGTCTGTGCCTTCTTGTTCAACATAAAACTCCACAAATTGATCTCCTTCAATTATGCAGTTGTCAAAAGTAGCTTTCTCAAGGGGCTTAATAAAATTCGACTCAGGGTCAATAGGCGTATAGTCATTCAGTAATACTGCAGGAATATTTCGAAAACTTTTATTCCAATAATTTGCAAATGTGCAATGGACAAAGTGATATTGACCACCAATATTTCCAAAAAATGATGCCTGGCCAGCATTCCCAAAAACACTATTTTCTGCATAAATGTGGGCTGTCTTTCCCCATAAATTTACAGAAGCACTATTGTGAATTTGTGAATTTTGCAGTGTTAGCGTCGGGTTTTCTGTTTCGTCGTTATAGTCCATCAAAATACCTACGGTAGCGTTTTTTATTGTAGCATGATTAAATTGATGTTGTGTGCTTCCTGACGTAAGCCAAATGGCACCCCATTGACCAGGAATATTATTGTAAAGCGGCTCTAATCGATCTCCTTCAAAAATCACTTCTCCTTCCATCAATGCTGCATCTGAACTTTGTTCGCCATTTACAACCATCCTAGCATTATTAGCAACTATAATTCCAGAATTTTCATGAAAATAAATACGTGCACCTGCTTCAAAAACGGCTGTCTTTCCCTCTGGAACACCCATATATCCATATATTACATAAGGCTTATTGTTTGTAAAAATAAGCTCGCTATCTTCTAAAAAACGTCCTTCAATACCTACTTGATTACCCTCACTATCAGTGCTTAAAGGAATGCTTTCTTTGATTCCAGTGGCAGCATCTTTTTTGGGATATAAAAACACAGCATCTTGCACTAAAGTCATTAGCGTAACTTCGCCATGGTCCGAAAAATGCAACTTATCTTCATATAAAAACTGGGTGTTACTTTGCGTGAGTTTATCGATCTCTGCAGTCGTTTCTATATATACATACATGCTATCTTTTGGCAACAGCTCCACATCCTGAAATGACTTTCCGCTGAGTCCATCTACATTTAATCTGAAGTTTGAATTCGTGCCATTATCCAAATAAACATTAGGGATGAAAACGGCATCATCGGAGGTGTTATACACCTTAAGTGTGTATGTGGCTGAACTAATACCCGTAAAAATGGTGTCTAGATAAACGGTGTCCCTGCTAAAGCGTAACTCAGAATTCTCAATGGGGCGAAAGGTGAAATCAGTTCGACAACTGCTGTAAAGACTAACAGCCACAATACTTGTAAATAGCAACAAGGTTCTCAACAAAGAGAGTTCGATTTTATTTTTCAATGATTTCAACTTCAAATAGTTTATTCCAATATTTTCCTGTAACAAAAAATGTATTTCGAGTAGGATGATAGGCAATGCCGTTAAATACATCAAGTCTGTTGTGTTGTTGCACTTTTTTCTTTAAGCCTGAAAAATCAACTACTCCTTGTACGATTCCTGTGCTTGGATCAATAATGACCACTACATCTTTATTAAACTGATAGGTGTTTCCGTAAATAAGCCCGTTAGCGTACTCCAATTCATTTACTTTAGACAAGAAGGTGTTATGCGTAACGATATCTTTGCTGTCTAGTTCCTCAAAAGTATTGGGATCAAGCCGCCAAAGCTTTTGACTACCATCAGTTTTGTATAACCATTTTCCGTCTGTGCAAATCCCCCAGCCCTCTGGGCTTTTGGTGTATTTAAATGATTTTTCTAATGTAAAATCGGACATGTTATACACAAACCCGAGTTGTTTTTTCCAAGTCAGTTGTACAATTTTACCATTAAAATGCGTTAAACCTTCACCGAAATAGGCGTTGTCTAACGGAAGTTTTTGAACAACATTACCCGTTTTATAATCTACTTTTCTCAGTGATGATGCACCGTATTGACCCGTGCTCTCATAAAGTGTGTCACCCACAAACTCTAGTCCTTGCGTATAGGCATTAATATCATGAGGGTATGTTTTTACGAGCTTGTACGTAAAGATTTTGGGTTTTGTTGATGCAAAAACGCGAATGTTTTTGGTGATTTCTTTTAAGCCACTTTCGGTTTCAATTATTGCCTTAACCTGCTGTTCTCCTGTATATTGTGGTATAACATAGGGCTGCGCTAATTTTTCATTATTCCAGTAAAACTCATAATTTTTAATATCAACTTCTGTATTTAATGAAAAGTGTAGGGTATCTGTAGGATTAACTTTCTTGGCATTTGTTTCTACCACGATATTGTACGAAAGAGACTTTTTGGATGAACAACTCCCAAATGCCAAAAGAATGGCAATGAAAGCTGTAATGGATAACCTATTCATGAGGCAACAAATTTATTTTGAAAAATACTCATAATGTTCAGAAAAAAAAACGAACAAAGCATATATATTTGCAATGGGCAAGTCCTATACAACCAGCTCCTGCTGAATCCCCCCAGGGCGGAAACGCAGCAAGGGTAAGCGGTCGTAGCGGTGTGCTATAGGTAACTTGCCCTTTTTTATATGAAAAATACACACGTTGTTCTCATTACAGGTGCTTCTTCGGGAATAGGCTTAGCAACAGGTCAATATTTGATTAATCGAGGTTTTACTGTAGTCGGTACAAGTCGCACGCCAAGTAAATATCCCAATCATCCTTTTCCACTAATTTATATGGATGTTCTTGATCAATCGTCTGTAAAGATTGCCATAGATACACTTGTTTCAGATTACCATCATGTTGATGTACTCATAAATAACGCCGGAATGGGTATGGCTGGAGCTGTTGAAGAGCTCCAAATGGAACCTTTTAATAAGGTATTTAACACAAATCTAAAAGGGCCAATATTTGTCATGCAACATGTGCTTAAGTACATGCACAAACAAGGCTTTGGTAAAATTATCAACGTAGCTTCTTTAGCAGGAGACAATGGGTTGCCATTTAGAAGTGTGTATTCCGCATCTAAAGCTGCGCTTAGGCGTATCACCGAAAGTTTGCGACTAGAATTGCGACATACTCCCATTCAGTGCACTACACTCTCACCGGGCTCTATCCAAACGGCTATTGCCGCAAGTCGTTTTTATGCCCCACTTAAAGAAGACTCGGTATACTTCAATCAATACAAAAATGCACTTTCCGATATGGATGCACATGTTAATAATGGTATTCAACCTATCAAAGTGGCTAAAAAAATTGAAAAAATCATCTTAAAAAGTAAACTAAAACCACATTATAGCGTCGGACCACTTTTAGAAATCCTTTCGCCTATTATAAAGTTCTTTTTACCACAACGCATTTACGAAAATTTACTAGCATCTTTTTATAATTTAAAATAAACCACATGAAATTTTTTATCGATACCGCCAATTTAGATCAAATTAAAGAAGCCCAAGCACTTGGCATATTAGACGGTGTAACAACCAACCCATCTTTGATGGCAAAAGAGGGAATTACAGGACAAGACAACATTATTGCGCACTACAAAGCCATTTGTGACATAGTAGAGGGCGATGTTTCTGCAGAAGTTATTGCTACAGATTTTGAGGGGATTGTAAAAGAAGGCGAAGCACTTGCAGCATTGCATCCACAAATTGTGGTAAAAGTTCCTATGATTTTAGAAGGGATTAAGGCAATAAAGCATTTTTCTGACAAGGGAATTAAAACCAATTGTACATTAATTTTTTCAACCGGCCAAGCATTATTGGCTGCAAAGGCAGGCGCAACTTATGTGTCACCTTTTATTGGGCGCTTGGACGATATTTCCACTGATGGACTACAACTCATAGAAGACATCCGGAACATCTTTGATAATTATGAATTTGACACACAAATTTTAGCAGCTTCTGTACGTCACACCATGCATGTTATCGATTGCGCTCATATCGGTGCAGATGTTATGACGGGGCCGTTGAGCGCCATTGTAGGTTTGGCAAAGCACCCACTTACAGACAGTGGTTTGGCAAAATTCCTTGCCGATTATAAAAAAGGGAATTAACCTTAAAAGAAATCCTTGAAAAAAGCCCGCAGATTGTCTGTGGGCTTTTCTATTTTTGCAAAAAATATTTGAGTATGCTATCTGTGTCAAATCTGTCTGTTCAATTTGGAAAACGCGTCTTGTTTGACGAAGTAAATGTTTCCTTTAATCATGGCAATTGTTATGGTATTATTGGGGCAAATGGAGCTGGAAAGTCCACGTTTTTAAAAGTATTAACGGGAACAATGGAACCAAATTCTGGGAATGTACACCTTGAAGCTGGCAAGCGTATGTCGGTATTGGAGCAAAACCACTTTGCATGTGATGAATTCCCAGTACTTGAAACGGTAATACGTGGTAACAAACCGCTCTTTTCGATTAAAAAAGAAATGGATGATTTGTATGCTAAGCCTGATTTTTCGGATATTGACAGCAATCGAGTTGGAGAGTTGCAAATCAAATACGAAGAAATGAATGGCTGGAATGCCGAAAGTGACGCTGCTACATTACTTTCTAGTCTTGGTATTAATGAACCTCATCACTACACCTTGATGAAAGATTTGGACGGGAAACAGAAAGTACGCGTATTATTGGCACAGGCGCTCTTTGGAAACCCCGACGTCCTAATTATGGATGAGCCTACCAACGATTTGGATTACGAAACTATCCAATGGTTAGAGCATTTTTTGGCAAACTATGACAATACCGTGATTGTTGTCTCACACGATCGCCACTTTTTAGATGCGGTTTGCACACACATTTCAGATGTTGATTTTGGTAAAATCAATCACTTTTCTGGAAATTACACTTTTTGGTACGAATCGAGTCAGTTGGCTGCCAAGCAGCGGGCACAGCAAAACAAAAAAGCTGAGGAAAAGAAAAAGGAACTTGAAGACTTTATCGCCCGATTTAGTGCTAACGTAGCAAAATCAAAGCAAGCTACTTCGCGCAAAAAGATGATTGACAAGCTCAATATCGCAGATATTCGACCGTCTTCAAGGCGATATCCTGCTATTATTTTTGAGCGTGAGCGCGAGGCTGGGGATCAAATTTTAAATATTGAAGGTCTCGCTGCTGAAGTTGATGGCGCACCACTTTTTACAAATATTGACTTAAACCTTGCCAAAGGCGATAAGGTTGTAGTTTACAGCAAAGATGCCAGAGCAGCTACCACTTTTTATGAAATTTTAAATGGGAACCAACAAGCAAGCTCAGGTTCTTTTCAATGGGGGGTAACTACAAATCAAAGCTATTTACCGCTTGACAATGCGCACTATTTTGATGCTGATGAGTCTTTAGTGGATTGGTTACGCCAATATGCTAAAACAGACGAGGAACGGGAAGAAGTTTTTTTACGCGGATTTTTGGGGAAAATGCTTTTTAGCGGCGATGAGGCTTTAAAATCTGCCAAAGTTTTATCGGGAGGTGAAAAGGTTCGCTGTATGCTTTCTCGTATGATGATGGAGCGCGCCAACGTAGTCATGCTTGACGAGCCTACAAATCATTTAGATTTGGAATCTATTACGGCATTCAATAACACGCTTATTAAATTTAAAGGTACTGTATTGCTGACCACACATGATCACGCCTTTGCACAATCGGTTGGAAATAGGGTAGTGGAGCTTACTCCAAAAGGCGTTATTGATCGTTATATGAGCTTTGACGAGTATATGGTAGACCCCAAAATAAAGGAACTGCGCAACAAAATGTACGCTTAGAGTAACGTTTTTGCTTTTTCTAATTCAGTCGCTAGCACCCAGAGCTGTTGCATCATAGTGGGGGCACCAAAACCAGCCAAACGAGCAGATTCCGTTTCATCCTTAATGATGGGGAAAATGTTGATATCTTCTAAGGCACCCTTTAGGCGTTGTACATCAATGAGGCTTCCTGTGTACAGTAAGCTGAAAGAATCGGTCATTAATTATTATAATACTTGCTGTTCCAAATGGCTTGATTTACATTTTTGCCACGAGCAAATGTATAGTAAATCACGATAGCCGCTATAGATTTAAACATAAAGAAATACACCAAGAAAAAGTCACTTGAAGTGGGATTTGGTGTAAAAACAGAAATCGGAACAAAAAGCGATAGAACAAAACTTGCAATGAGAGTAGCCACACACATAGTAATCAGATTCTTAAATGGCCAAACCAGCAACTTACGAAGCGGGTGCAAATCGTTACCCCATTGATGAATAAGGTAAAAATACCCATTCCCCATGGGTGCAAAAAGCAAGGGGTCATCAGCGTTTTCCAATTTAAATAGTTTAGATGGCGCCATCATTTTCAAAGACGTTAGTTCTGTTTTGTGTGCGCATTCAATACTCTTAATTTCTTCAACTGCCTCTACAGGAAATTGACCTTTAAATAATGTAGCATCCAAAAAGCGGAGTCTGTAATCAACACAGATTTTTTTTATTTGAGTGATATGATATACTCGGTTGGCATCAACCTTATCAATATCAAAACTATTTTTTGAAAACGAAAATTCTTCAGCAGAAGATTTTTCTCGAACTTGATCTAATTCTTGACGGATGTTTGTAAGCGTGAACATAATTTTCTTTTAGCAATACTCAAAGATACACATAACTTACAAATAATCAAGTGTTTAATCATTGATAAACAATACTATTGGCGAAGCGTAGCACCAAGTTGCTTTTCGTATTGTTGTGCAATACGTTGCATGGTTTTGTCAATTTGTTTGTCTGTCAATGTTTTGTTTTTATCGCTTAAGGTAAAACTTAACGCATATGATTTTTTTCCATCGGGTACCCCTTTTCCTCTAAAAACATCAAATAATTGCACATCCTCCAGAAGTTGTTTTTCTGTTTTTTGTGCAATATCATGTAACTCCTCAAAACGTGTTTCGGCATTCACTAAAAGCGCTAGATCTCGGTTTACAGCAGGGTATTTAGTTAAGGGTTTAACCTTTAACCCTTGATTTACATTTGCCAAAACATGGTCCAACTCTAATGTACAAGCAAAAACATCTTGTTCGATATCCAAACTCTCAAACGCATTCATGTTCACAAGACCAAGTGTTCCTATATATTTATTTTTACAATGAAAATCTATTGACTCTCTGAAGTGTAACTTGTTTCCTGGTGATTCTTTGATTCGAATTCCAAGGCGTTGAAATAATGTACTAACGATTCCTTTTAAAAAGAAAAAATCAGATTTATTTTCGGTTACTGCCCAATGGTTTGGTAGCTGCTGTCCAGTAACAGCAATACCAAGCATGGACGTTTGTTTGGTTCCTTTGTCAGATTTATGATAGGTGTTACCAAATTCAAAAAAACGCAGATCTTGTTGTTGACGATTGTTGTTAAACTGGATTGACTCCAGTATTCCATGGAGAATATTGGTACGCATAACAGATAACTCGCTACTTAGCGGATTTACAATTTTAACCATTTCATCTGCATGTCCTCCATGTTTTGGCGTGGTTAACGAATTGTTGTAGACTTCGTAAAAACCTTGTGCAGTAAGTTGTTGCGTAATATTTTGCTGGTGCTGATTTGAAAGTTGCTTAGCAAATTCAGGCACCGAGCTGTTGAGTTTAGACCCTGATGGAATTGAATTATACCCATATATGCGAAGAATTTCCTCAACTACATCTGCGGGGCGACGCACATCATTGCGATAGTTTGGAATTTCCAAACCTAATGAAGTTTCGGTCACACTGGTCACTTTAATCTCAAGTCCTTGTAAAATTTTCTTAATCGCTTCCCGTGGGATTTCATAGCCTATGAGTTTGTTGATGTATTCAAATTTCAACAATACTTGATGTGGTTCATATTTTGTTGGATATTCATCAGTGATATCAGATGATATTACACCCCCTGCTACTTCTTGAATGAGCAATGCGGCACGCTTTAGTGCATATTTTACCAATTCGATATCGATGCTTCTTTCGTATCTAAATGAAGCATCTGTGCTAAGCCCGTGTCGTTTTGCTGTTTTACGGATTGTAATGGGGTCAAAATAAGCGCTTTCTAAAAAGATTTCAGTAGTATTTTTGGAGACCCCTGATTCCAATCCACCAAAAACACCAGCCAAACACATTGGGGTATCGCCGTCGCAAATCATCAAATCTTCGCTGCTGAGTTTGCGCTCAACTCCATCTAGTGTTACAAACGGTGTTCCCTCTTGAAGTTTTTGTACGCGAACCACACCACTTGAGATTTTACCAGCATCAAAAGCGTGGAGTGGCTGGCCCAGCTCTTGAAGCACATAGTTAGTGGCATCTACAATATTATTGATGGGCTTTAACCCAATTGCTTTAAGGCGATCTTGTATGTGTTTTGGAGACGGTTTTATTTTTACTCCAGAAATCCGTAAACCACAATAACGAGGTGCCGCCTCACTGTCTTTGATATCAATTTGAATAGCTCCGCTGTAATTATTTGCCCCAAAAGAGCTAATTGCCGGTGTAATCAATGCAGGAGTTTCCTCTCTTTGAAGCAGGGCAGCCCTCAGATCTCTAGCTACGCCATAGTGACTCATAGCATCTGAGCGATTAGGCGTGAGGCCGATTTCAAAAACCTCATCCGAAACAATTGAAAACACATCTTTACATGGTTTTCCTGCTTTGTGGTGGTTTTCAAGCACCATAATGCCATCGTGACTTTCACCAAGACCCAACTCATCTTCGGCGCAAATCATACCTTGACTTAATTCGCCTCTTATTTTACTTTTTTTGATGACAAACGATTCACCTGTGTCGCTATAAAGTGTTGTACCAACAGTAGCTACTGGCACCGTTTGCCCTTGAGCTACATTAGGTGCACCGCAAACAATTTGCACAGGAACGTCTAATCCAATGTCAACCTTTGTAACTTTAAGTTTATCCGCGTTTTGATGCTTTTCACAGCTGAGTATTTTTCCAATCACAACCCCGTCTAAACCGCCCTTCACGGATTGATATTGAACAATCCCTTCAACTTCCAATCCTAAATCAGTAAGAATATCCCCAACTTCTGCTGCGCTTAAGTCTGTTTGGATAAAATCGCGAAGCCAATTATACGAAATGTGCATGGTCGTTAATTAAGTTACAAAGATACACCGATGTTTTAAGTACACAATTATCCAATATACTTCCAAATCGACTTTCCTTGCTGGGTTAGCGCCAATGCGGAGTGCAATACACGATGCTGCTCTTGCGACAATGCTGAATCAATCAAAAGAATTTCATCTACAGCATGCCGAACGGCTTTTAACACATCACCATCCTTTTTTAAGTTGGCAATCAGAAATGGCAGCACACCACTTTGTTGTGTTCCCATAAGATCTCCAGGGCCGCGGAGTGATAAATCCACTTCGGCAAGCTCAAATCCATCTTGAGTACGCACCATAGTTTGAATTCGAGTTTGTGCATCTTGTCCTAATTTATTTCCGGTCATAAGCACGCAATAACTTTTGCTTGCGCCTCGTCCTACACGTCCACGCAGTTGATGCAATTGTGAAAGACCAAAACGCTCAGCACTTTCGATAATCATAATGCTTGCATTGGGTACATTTACACCCACTTCAATAACTGTAGTTGCTACCATTATTTGTGTTTTTCCAGAAACAAATCGCTCCATTTCGTAGGCCTTATCTTCAGCTTTCATTTTACCGTGAACAATGCTTACCTGGTATTGAGGTAGTGGAAATTCCCGAGCAATACTTTCATAGCCATCCATCAAGTCTTTATAATCCAGTACCCGCGATTCTTGAATGAGCGGATACACCACATATACCTGCCTGCCTTTACTAATTTCTTCTCGCATAAACTGAAAAATAGCTAAACGCTTGCTGTCCGACTTATGTAATGTGGTTATTGGTTTTCTACCTGGTGGAAGCTCATCTATAACAGATAAATCCAAATCTCCGTAGGCGGTCATGGCTAGTGTTCGAGGGATTGGTGTGGCGGTCATGACCAGTACATTGGGAGGAATAGTGTTTTTACGCCACAATTTGGCGCGTTGCGCCACGCCAAAGCGATGTTGTTCATCTACAATAGCCAAACCAAGTTGTTGAAATGCCACGGGCTGTTCCAATACTGCATGCGTGCCAATAAGAATTTGCAGCGATCCATCAGCTAGTTGATTTAATAACGGTGTTCGAGCGCTTTTTTTTACCGACCCCGTAAGAAGTCCAACTTGGATATCAAGTGGTTTTAAAAGCTCGTTAATGCTGTTGAAATGTTGTTGGGCCAAAATCTCAGTGGGGGCAACTAGCGTAGCTTGCATACCATTGTCTAGCGCCATAAGCATACATAATACAGCGACAATGGTTTTTCCAGAACCCACGTCTCCTTGAAGTAGTCGGTTCATTTGTGCCTCGCTTTTTAGATCTGTTCTAATTTCCCTTACCACTCGTTTTTGAGCTTCTGTAAGTGGAAACGGAAGGTGGTTATGGAAGAACGAATTAAAATGATGCCCAAGTTCTGGAAATGGAATCCCCTTTAATTGCTGCTTTCGGTGCAGTTTTTTAAGTCCTAGTTGCAGTTGAACAAAAAATAACTCCTCAAATTTCATACGATATTGCGCTTGGGCAAGTTGGTCTTGATTCTTAGGAAAATGGATTGCTGAGAGGGCAACATTTTTATCTAGTAAATGATACTTTTTCAACATATGGGCTGGCAATACTTCTTGGATTCCGTTTTCAACTTCTTCAAACAAATGCACCATAATTTGGCGAATTACCCGCTGTGAAATCCCACTTTTTGCTAGCGATTCCGTCGCGGGATATACAGCTTGAAAATTCCCTTTTCGTTGTTTGTGATCGTCTAAAAAATCCAACTCTGGATGCGCTATGGAGCATTTGTTTCCAAACCAGTTTAGTCTCCCAAATGCTATATAAGGTTTGTTAAGTTGCAGGGATTTTTGAATCCATTGATGTCCTCTAAACCACACCAACTCCATGCTTTGTTGTCCATCAGAAAAGGTAGCCACCAGTCGACTCCCTCTTTTTTGTTTCACTGTTTCAAGGTGTGTAATACTACCTAATACCTGCACTTCGGCTGAAGTTTTTGGTAATTGACTGGGCGAAAAGTATTGACTTCGGTCTATATATCGATGGGGGAAAAAATACAAGAGGTCTTGTAGAGTGTTTATACCCAATTCGTTTTTAAGCAGTTGCGCACGATTTGGACCAACACCCTTGAGATAATCAATCGATTTTTGAAAAAGCACAGCCATAAAAAACGAAGATAGTAGTTTCCTGTTAATAACTATTTGTTTTGCTTCTTTACCAACCGTTTGGGTTTGGTTATTTTCACTTTCAAATCTGTATTTTGGATAACTACCTTCAACTTCTTAACGAAGCCCAACAAAAACCCACTGTCCATAAAGACGGTCCATTAATGGTTATTGCGGGTGCAGGTTCGGGTAAGACTCGAGTACTTACATATCGAATCGCGTATTTAATGCAACAAGGTATAGATTCATTTTCCATACTGGCGCTTACGTTTACCAACAAAGCAGCTCGAGAAATGAAAGAGCGCATTGCGCAAATTGTGGGAGAGAGCGAAGCAAAAAACCTTTGGATGGGAACATTTCACTCCGTTTTCGCTAGAATTCTAAGATCAGAAGCAGACCGATTAGGCTATCCATCTAGTTTTACCATTTATGACACTCAAGACTCAGAACGCTTGCTATCGTCCATTATCAAAGAATTAAACCTTGATAAAGATCTTTATAAAGTAAAGCAAATACGATCGCGAATTTCTTCCTTCAAAAATAGCCTTATCACGGTTCGTGCGTACTATAACAATCCTGAACTTGTGGAAGCAGATCGCGAATCAAAACGCCCAGAAATGGGTACAATTTATAAAGAGTACGTAGACAGGTGCTTTAAAGCAGGAGCTATGGATTTTGATGACTTATTGCTCAAAACCAACGAGCTATTAAACCGCTTTCCAGATGTATTAGCAAAATATCAAGAACGTTTCCGTTATATTTTAGTCGATGAGTACCAAGACACCAATCATTCGCAGTACCTGATTGTTCGTGCCTTAGCAGACCGCTATCAAAATATTTGCGTAGTGGGCGATGATGCGCAGAGTATCTATGCGTTTAGAGGAGCTAATATTCAAAATATTTTGAATTTTCAACGCGATTATTCTGATGCAGAAGTTTATCGATTGGAACAAAACTACCGTTCATCTGGTATGATAGTAAAAGCAGCCAATGCGATTATTGCGCACAATAAAAACCGATTAGAGAAAAACGTGTGGACGGCTAACCCCGAGGGACACAAAATCATTATTCATCGCAGCCCAACCGATGGTGAGGAGGGGCGCTATGTGGCTGGGGATATTTTTGAACGCGCGATGCAATCCCAGTTGGGCTATGAAGATTTTGCCATACTCTACCGTACTAATGCACAGTCTAGAGCCATGGAAGATTCGCTTCGAAAACGCAATATTCCCTACAGAGTTTACGGTGGAGTGTCTTTCTACCAAAGGAAAGAAATTAAAGATGTATTGGCGTATTTGCGCTTGTTGGTAAATCCTAACGATGAGGAAAGTCTAAAGCGTATTATAAATTACCCCATGAGGGGAATTGGACAAACCACCATAAACAAACTCATTGTAGCGGCAAAAAATCATGAGCGAACCATATATGAAGTATTGGCTCAGATACAAGAGTTGCCACTAAACATTAATGCGGGCACTCGCACCAAACTCCAAAATTTTTATACCATGATGGAGTCTTTCAGCGTACAACTTGCTACGCTTGATGCTTTTGAAATGGCAGATATGGTTACTAAAAAGGTGGGGTTGGTAACCGAACTAAAAAAAGAAGGAACTCCCGAAGCAATTACCCGTGTAGAGAACATTGAAGAGCTGCTAAATGGGGTTAAAGACTTTGTGGAAGGGCAACGAGAACTCGCCGATGCCACTGGTTCTTTGGTTGAGTTTTTGGAGGATGTAGCACTTGCAACTGATTTTGACAACGAAGTAAAAGACCAAAAAGCTGTGTCGTTAATGACCATACACCTTGCCAAAGGCTTGGAGTTTCCCAATGTGTATATTGTTGGGTTAGAAGAAGATTTGTTTCCTTCTGCTATGAGTGTCAATACGCGTGCTGAATTAGAGGAAGAGCGACGGTTGTTTTATGTGGCGTTAACCCGTGCCGAAAAACGGGTTACAATAACCTACACATTATCTCGGTACCGTTGGGGGAAAATTATTGATGCAGAGCCTAGTCGATTTTTGACTGAACTAGACGATACTTGTGTAGACAATCAAGTAGCACAAGACGATTACAGTTTTAAGCCCATGATTGACACCTCTGTTTTTGACGCACCAGACCCAAATAGAGTTCGCTTTAAATCTTTGCAGAAGAAGAAAACACCAGCCGTCCCACCAAAAGCACGAATGAAGTCTGTTTCTAAAACAACGGCAACTCCGCAATTGGACATGTCAGAAATACAACAAGGTGCTCGTGTGTCCCACAGTCGTTTTGGGTTTGGAACTGTAGTGAATTTGGAGGGTAGCGGAAACGATGCTAAAGCTCTTATTCGCTTTGATCAGTCTGGAGAGAAAAACCTCTTGTTACGCTTTGCTAAACTAAAAGTCGTTTAATAAAAAAAGCTGCCCTAGAGCAGCTTTTTTTACTAAATACGTGTTCTTATTTTGAAGCTGCTTCCATTCCTTGCTCTAACAAATCAAAGAATTGATCAAGCTTTGGAAGTACAACAATCCGTGTTCTTCTATTTTTTGCACGTCCGGTAGCTGTTGTGTTGTCTTCAATGGGAACATAAGAGCTGCGTCCTGCAGCAGTCATACGAGCAGGATCTACCAAGAAATCTTCTTGCAGAATGCGAACTACAGCAGTTGCTCGTTTCACACTCAAATCCCAATTGTCCACAAGCACATCACTATCAGTTTTTACGGGAACATCATCTGTATGACCTTCGACCATAAATTCTAAGTCTGTTTTGTCATTTATTACACGCGCCACTTTGCCAAGTACTTCTTTGGCACGCGTTGTTACAGAATAGCTTCCGCTTCTAAACAAAAGCTTATCTGAAATTGAAATGAATACTACGCCTTTCTCAACGTTGACCTCAATATCAGCATCATTTATATCTACAAGTGCTCCTTTAAGACTAGTAACTAAAGCAAGGGTAACAGAGTCTCTGCGTGTTACAGCGTCTTGCATTCGAGTTATACGCATGTCTTTTTCTTTGAGTGATTCTAGTGAACGCTCTAAGTTTTCAGCGCCTTTCTGTGAAAGTGTCGTGAGGTTACCCATGTTATTAATCAGCTCTTGATTGTTTGCTTTCAAGAAGCTTATTTGGTCACGTAGTGCGCTTACATTTGCATCACTTTTTGCTTTTTCGTCAATACAAGAGTTAAGCTTCACAGTGGCGGTATTGAGTAAGTCTTTAGTTTGTTTGTGACTTGACTCTAATTCACTGTATTTTTTTTGAGATACACACGAAGTTAGCAGTACGGGGATTGCAAGTAACAAGATTAGGATTTTATTCATCATCAATTTATTTAGTAGCGTAAAATTACTAGAAAAACGCTGACAACAACTGTTTTCTTGTGTTAATGTTTTTAAAAAATTCAAATTCTTTGTAATATTTAACTAAATTAGACCCAAAAGAACTCTACGTGAAGAAGTTTTTAAACACATATTATCCCATAATATTGGCATTTTTTAGTTTTGTGTATTCCGTTTGCTTATGGTTTACCGGAAACGAGTTAGAAGGCATTTACGTGGGACTCTGGCCCATAACCATTCTAGGATTTGCCATTGCGATAAGACAGCGCAGAAGAGATGACAAATAAAATCATGTTTTTTATCGGCTTAGCTATAGTAGTGATATATAGCTACTTTTTACTTAGCATCATTACTAGTCAATACAAGACAAAACAACGCAACTCTGCTGATGATTACGACCTTCAAGATTTAGATGGTATGGGAAATCAAGGTCGTGTACCCAACAAAAAGCCAAAAAATAGAGCATAAGGGGAGTCATGTCAATAAAAAAACCCTCGCGTGGCACGAAGGTTATTTTTACATCAATGTTATTAAAACTAGAAATCCATTAGTCGCATCATCATCATAACGTTAGCAACGTCTCTTACATCAGCAACTTTTGCTGCAAATTCATTAAATAACGCATCAGAAGTCATTTGTTTGTTTCTTGAAAGCGCTGTTTGAATGTCAGGTGCCCCAATCCATACAAAATGACTGTAGTCATCTGTTTTTCCTAATATTGGATATCCTACTCCATAGGAGTTAGTTACCCCCATTTTTTCTGATATTTTTTGTGAGAATGAAGCATATTCAGCCACATATGCAGCAGGGTTTTTGACATCCATTTGGTATATCGTAAATACTTGATCATTAGACCAATCATTTTGATACCAAATTGGTGTATTTAGTGCTTGCGACACGTCCGTGATATATCCATCCAATTCCTTGCTTAACTGCTGCACTTCACTAGAAGCTGCCCAAGAACTCATAAAATTAGCTACGCCCGCTTCGTCTTGAAAACAAAACTGCATGGAATGCGTTGCTTCGTACTCGCCGTTAAAAAAATATCCAAAAAGCGACTTTGTGCCTTGAATATTTTTCCCCCATTCAGTATCCATTATTTTTGAAATGGTAGTTACTACCGCTTCTGGATTGTCTGTCTTAAAATCAAAAAACATACAATACTGCGAAAAGCTAAGTGATGATGCCAATAATGCACCAATTAAAATTAATTTTTTCATTTTATTATGTATTAAAATTTAAGCAATCAATATACGTATTAAGACCTAACTGTATTTAAAATAATCTTTAACAAATTGGTTTATTGTTTTAACGCTTACATTATAACTGTTAGCTTGTTGTACATCGTCATGTTATCAAGTTTAGTTTATGTATAAAAAAAACAAAAATAATTTTTGTAATCAGCTTGAAATCAATCATTAACTTGACGTTAGCTTAATATAAAAACTGTAAATTAGACATCAAATTTTAATTATGAAAACAATTTTTTATTTAATATTCCTTTCGTTGTTGTCAAGTTGTACAACAACAAATAAAATAGATGGAGGAGATTGGTCTGGAACAATTTCTGATACAGATGAGCGTAACGCTATTATGAACTCATTTGCAGATGCGTATGAAAATATGGATGCAGAGTCGGCAATTACAATCTTTTCCGATGATGCGGTTTTTTATGTTAATGACACAAAAATGACACCAAAAGAGGTTGTGTCAGCATTCATGACTGGACATGAATATTACGACGACATTAAAAACACAGATAGAACTACAACTACTATGTTTTACAACAATGGCAGTATTTTTACGAACTATTGGTATACATGGAACGGTACAAATAAAAAAACAGGTGAGCTTGTTGTCTTACGTGGCTACGCTTGGTTTAAGTGGGACGGCATGAAAGTTGTTGAGGCTTATAATGCATTTGACCCCACCGCATATATGACCGCTTTTGAGTAGTCCGAAATAATGCTACATTGAGTAAAATTAAACGAGTGATAGGGTGATACTTTCTTAAAGCATCACCTTCACTTTTATCTATTGGTTTTTAGGGCTATTAGTATGGCTTTCTTATGATTGCCTTCAAACTTACTTACCTATACAGAAATTTGTAAATATATTTCCAAGGATATCTTCCGTGGTGACCTCTCCTGTTATTGTCCCAAGTTCGTGTAATGTTTGTCGAATATCAATTGCCAATAAATCGCTACTGCGATTTTCTTTAATGCCTAGTGCTACTTCATTGATGCTTTTCATGGCTGTTTGCAAAGCTGCCCAATGCCTTTGATTGCTAACGAGCGCGCTGCCTGTGTTCCATTCCAATTGTCCACTGAAGTGTGTTTTTAACTGCTCAATATCCGCATTGCTTTGCGTGCTGATATACACAGTAGAAAACACAAGTTTATCTACTTCTAACCCTGATAATGCCTGTCCGTAATTTTCGATAGCCGTTTTTGAAAGCAAATCTTTTTTATTGATAACAAGCAATAGGGTAGCATCCTCACGATGCATACTTTTTAGTGCACCTACCGTTTCTATTGGTGTTTGAGATTGTGGATCAACTACATACAATATAATAGACGCTGCATCCATTTTTTCTTGCGTGCGTTTTACACCCATAGCTTCAACAGTGTCTTCTGTTTTGCGTAATCCAGCGGTGTCTATAAACCTGTACTGGATACCACCTATGGTCAGGGTGTCTTCAATGCTATCTCGTGTAGTGCCTTCAATATCAGAAACCAACGCTTTCTCTTCGTCAAGGAGCGCGTTCAGTAAAGATGATTTTCCTGCATTGGGTTTTCCTACAAGCGCAACAGGGATTCCGTTTTTAATTGCATTACCAGTAGCAAATGAGTCTAATAAGTTTTTTAATGTCGCTCTAATATCAGCCACCAATTTGTTAAGTTGTTTTCTATCGGCAAATGCCACATCTTCTTCGCTAAAGTCGAGCTCCAACTCAATTAGTGAAGCAAACTGTAACAAACGAGTTCTAAGTTGTCCAAGACTAGTACTAATCCCTCCTCTGAGGTGTTGCACAGCAATGTGATGCGCTGCTTCACTTTCAGATGCGATGAGATCTGCCACCGCTTCAGCTTGGGCCAAATCCATTTTTTTGTTTAAAAATGCGCGAAGCGTAAACTCACCAGGTTCTGCTAATCGTGCGCCTAAATCTTGTACGGTTTGTACTATTTGTTGTTGTACATACACTGAGCCATGACACGAAATTTCGACAATATCTTCGCCTGTGTAGGAGTTAGGGTTTTTAAAAATCGACACCAATACTTCATCTAGTAGTGTACTTTGATGATAGAAATCTCCCAAAAGTACGTTGTGTGTGGCTTGCTCGGAAAGTTTTTTGCCAAATCTAGAACGAAAGCATTTTTCGGCGATTTCAATAGATGTATCGCCACTAAGACGTACTATGGCAATGGCGGCAGCTCCCGGAGCAGTAGATAAGGCTACTATGGTATCGTTTATATTCACAATGAGACTTCTTTGCGATACGTTCGTCTTCGTTTGTGTAACTCATGCTGATAATTTTTCCAGAGGGCTTGTATGGCTTTATTTTCCTCTAACTCTGGGTTGGTTTCTACAGCGGTAATGCCTCTGCGATTAAACATGTCTTGAATTTCTTGAAAAATAATAGCAGTTACCCCTTTATTTTGATAGCTCTCTTTGATACCAATAAGGTAAAATGCAGCACGATTGTTTTTACGCTGCGCACGCCATAAATGGTATAATCCAAACGGGAACATATTTCCATTAATCTTTTTTAGAGCAGCAGTAAACGAAGGCATGGTGATGGTAAAACCGATCATTTCATCGTTTTCATCCACCACACATTTGATAAAGTCAGGATGCACATAGGGGAGATACTTTGTTTTGTAATGCTCAATTTGATGCTGCTGAATAGGCACAAAAGATTGTAGTTTATTATAGGTTTGATTAAGCAAATCAAACATTTCATCAATACGAGGTTCGATATCTTTAGTCGAGTCAAATTGAAGGGTTTTAAGCTTGTATCGTTGCTTAATGACCTGTGCAAATTTTTTCACTTTATCAGGTGCATCTTTGGCGTCATAAATATCAATCTTAAATTCAATCCACTCACTTTGTTTCACAAGTCCAAGTCGCTCTAAATGTTCTTTTTGATAGGGGTAATGATACCAAGTTATCATGGTGTTCATGTGTTCATAGCCTTTGACCAAAAGACCAGCTTTGTCCATATTAGAGAACCCCATGGGTCCTTCAATGTAGGTCATTCCTTCAGCAATAGCCACTCCTTGTACGGCCTCAATAAGTTTTTTACTTACCTCAATATCATCAATCGTGTCATACCACCCAAAACGCACTTTTGTTTTTTTCAACTCTTCTACTTCAACCCAATTAATCATGGCAGCCACTCTTCCTACGGTTTGACCATTTTTAGTTGCTAAAAACAATCGTGCCATGGCATGGTTGAAAACCTTATTTTTTTTAGGGTCAAAGACAGCTTCTTCCTCTTTTGTAATTGGAGGAACCCATTGCGTGCAATTTTGATAAATTGCGAATGGAAATCGAAAGAACTCACGATATTGCTTTCTGTTTTTTACCTCAACAACTTCAATCATCCTATTTTTTTTAGCTTACGCTCTATGCGTTTTTGTTTTTTATCCAATTTGCGTAACCCTTTATTGGTGCGTCTTTCTGACTTGCGCGCTTCTTTACCTTCTCGGAACGACTTTTTTCGATCTTTACGTCCTTGTTTTACTTCTTCGAAATCTTGTGGCTGTCCATTCCAGATATTATGTTTATCTATTCTGTATGAGACGCCAATACCAGTTGTTAGTAGCTTTGGGGTTGCTTTCATGCTATGTTGAAAAGCCATGTCTAATTGAAGGTCATCCGTGAGTAGATATGCAACACCCATTCCTAGTGTCAAGTCTCGGTAAAGTGGACTGTCGTCCACTTGATACTCCCCAAAAAGAGACCATTTTTCACGCGTACTATACGTTAATGTGCCTATCAATTTTTTTTGTTGGATAGTGGCAGTAATGTAACGCATGCCCACATTATGCACCAATACAAGTCCAGGCTTTAAATGCTGTTGTAAAATTAGCGTTGCAGTTGCCGAAACAACGGGTTCTGTAATAGGTCGGTAATTAAAATTAAATAAGGGGTAAAACGATTCCTGGTAGGGGTAAACGCCGCCTGTAGCAAATTGCGCTCCTGCATAGATAGAAACGGCAGGAATCAAATCACGCCAACGAGTGCGGTTATTCGCATGATAGCTGTATAAGTTGGGTTTGTATTTTTTGGTGTTACGAAATGGATCATAAACCAAATATTTTACTCCAGCTGAAAAATCACGAAGTCCTTTACGGCTGTCCACTAGATTTCCAACGGCATTTTGGTATGTAAGTTCATCCATCTGATAATCTACTACTCCAACTACTTCCAATTGCTCTTTAAGCAAACCAACACGAAGTTGTATTTGCGAACTAAGCCCACTGAAAGATGCGTTTTGAAACGAACTAAAATCTCCTTTACGGAGGGATAGCCCTTGTTCCCATTGGTATACATTTTTTCCTACACTAAACGCTCCCATAGATTTACTCGGTCGGTTACTATTAATCACATCGGTGTACTGGGCCTTGATACCACCTAGCACAATTATACTAAGCAGTGCACCCAGAATATGTGGTAAAGACTTGTGCATAGTCAAATATACATGAATTATAAATTCTGTTGGTTACGTATAGAGTTGTATTTTTGGAAGATGATGCAACTTCTTAAGCTCCGTTTTTTACTACCCCACGTGCTTGTGACGTTATTTTTTGTTGCAATTTCGTTGTTGTATTTCTATCCTGTTCTTTCAGGAAAAGCGATTGTACAATCTGACATTGTCCAGTTCAAGGGTATGCAACGTCAAATCTTGGAACATCGTGCTGATTTTGATGAAGAACCTTTTTGGATTGACAATGCTTTTGTAGGAATGCCGACATACCAAATTACACCTCGTTATCCTTACGACGTGTTGCGCTTTATTGAGAGCGCTCTTCAGTTTTTATCTCGTCCTGCCGATATGCTTTTTTTGTATTTATTCTTTTTCTATCTATTTGCACAAAGCAGGCGATTTTCCATTCCTGTTTCTGTTTTGGGGTCATTAGCCTACGGCTTTTCCTCATACTATATCATAATTTTAATGGTCGGACATAATACCAAAGCTATGACCTTGGCCTATGCACCGTTGATATTTCTGGGATTATTTCAAGTTTTAATTGATAAAAAGAAATGGGGTTTTGTTTGGCTTACACTTGGCTTGGCATTGCAATTACATGCGAATCACCTTCAAATGACATATTACACCCTTATAATGGTTGTGATTTCTGCCTTATTTTGGAGCATTTGGACATGGCGTAAAAATGATATTCGATCTGTTTTAAGACCAGTAGCAAAGATTATTACAGCAGGAATTTTAGCACTTTTGCTCAATGCGCAGGGCGTATTAGCCACGCTTGAGTATACTGCGTTTAGCACTCGAAGTGCATCTGAGCTTAGCATAAATCCAGATGGTTCTCCCAAAGAAGCTACATCAGGCTTGTCGTTTGATTACATCACTGAGTACAGCTATGGCATACTAGAAACACTTACTTTTTTTGTGCCAAATGTGGTGGGTGGTAGCTCCAGTGCAAGCTTTCCAATTGAAAGTGATTTTGTGAAATTTTTACGAACGCTAGATGCCGAAACTGCCAGTACTATTTTTAGGTATGCACGTCCGTATTGGGGCAATCAACCCATAGTTGCTGCACCCGTTTATTTGGGTATTGTTACGTTATTCTTCGCTTTCCTTGGACTTCGCACAACGAATTTTAATACTCGACTCATACTGCTTACCACAATAGGGATTTCGTTGTTGTTTTCTTGGGGTAAACACGTGCCGGAAATCACCCAGCTTTTTATTGATTATTTGCCACTTTATGACAAGTTTAGAGCCGTGAGTTCAGCGCAAATCATGATCATGATCTGCGTTCCGTATGCTGCCATGTTAGGCGTTCAATATTTGGTAAATGAGAATGTTATTATCAGGCAAAAATTAGTTAAATGTTTTTACGTGTTGTCTTTTTTTGTTCTGTTGATATTATTTTTGGTCGCAGGTTCAAAAGGATTATTTTCATACACATCTTCATATGAGCCATTTGCACAATACCCCGAAATAATGAAGCCGCTCAAAAGGGCACGTGCGGATTTGTTAGTAAACGATATTTGGCAACTTATACTTTTTGTTAGTTTGACCGTTGCTGTAATATTACTTTTTTGGAAAAAGAAGATTTCTAAAAACGCTTTTGTAGCATTACTTGCCATTTTGGTGCTAACGGACCTGTGGAAACAAAACCGTGTTTATTTTGAAGAAGATCAATTCGCTACTCCTTTTCGTCACAAGCAGGCTTTTGTTGCTACGCCCCAAGACAAAGAAATTTTAAAAGACACATCTCGCTACCGCGTTTTTGAACCCCGATTGGGGACGTCAAATGCCCGAACGGCTTATTTTCATCGAACTATTGGCGGATATCACGGGGCAAAACCTGCTGCCTTACAAGAAGTTTACGATTTTTACTTACAACAAGAAGATAGCATTGTATTGGATCTGTTGAATGTTAAATATGTATTGGATGATGCTATCGATAGCGGGGTTGCTTCCCGTCCTTCTGCTTTGGGTAGTGCTTGGCTAGTAAACGAAGTGATTGCTGTTAGCTCCGCAAATGAAGAAATGATTGGATTGGGAAAAATTAATCCAAAAACACAAGTGTTGTCACAAGAATTGAAGGCAACTGTGTTTAAGTCTTCAAGCACAGATACAATAGCACTTATTGAACAGCGTAATAATTTGTTGCGATACCACGTAAATGTAAAACATCAGCGACTCGCCGTTTTTTCCGAAATGCATTATCCCAAGGGATGGAATGCCTATTTAAACGATAAGTTAATAGACTATCATAAAGTAAATTACCTTTTGCGAGGAGTTGTCTTACCACCGGGTTCTCATCAATTAACGTTTAAATTTGAGCCTGCTGTGATTCGTACCGGCACGTTTGTTATGGCATCTGGCTGGTTGATTTTTGCACTTGCAATCGGTTTGTTTTTACCAAAAAACGATACTCATTGAATTCGTCCAAGCACATTGCACTAGTCGTTTATTATTGGCCGCCATCGGGAGGGTCTGGAGTACAACGCTGGCTGTTTTTTGCAAACTACTTTGCCAAAAATGGCATAAAAATTTCTGTATTTACTCCGAAAAACCCTCGTATTGCTGAAACTGATAACGCATTGACAAAAAAAGTACATGAGTATATTGATGTAATCTATGTTGATGGATGGGAACCGTTACAAAAAAGTAAAGATGCCATCGGAGAAAACATGGGTCAAAGTGATGGTCTCAAAAGTAATTTGATGCGCTTTGTGCGGGCAAATTTTTTCATTCCAGATGCCCGTGTATTTTGGGCAAAAGCGGCAGCGAAGTCATTACTAAATCAACATGCAAAAACCCCTTTTGATTTACTTATTACGTCTGGACCACCACACTCGCTGCATTTGATTGGACTAAAAGTAAAAGCAAGAGACAACATAAAGTGGATTGCTGATTTACGTGATCCTTGGGTGGGTTTTTTCCAAAACGATAGTTTACCCATGTCAAGAAGCACTAAGGGCAAACATAAACTACTGCAAAAACGTGTTCTACAAGCTGCAGATAGGGTAGTGGTAACGACGCCGTCTTTGGCAAAGGAATTTAGAGATTACAACGCCGCAACTTCGGTACTGACTAATGGCTACGAAAAAATACTTCCAAATTCGTCAAATCCAAAGAAAGCAATGGTATATGCTGGAAGCTTAAAATCACAGCAAAACCCAGAGGAACTTTGGATGGCGATATTAGAATTAACTCAAAAAAGTAAAGATTTCGCAACACAATTTTCACTTGAAATTTATGGTAAAGTAGCCGTAAATGTAAGGGAAGATGTATATCGTTTAGGCATTCAGAAGTGGGTGAAATTTTTAGGCTACAAACCAAAAGAGGAATTAGACAAACGCTTGCCAAACGCAAAAGCCCTATTATTGTTGGGAATTGATATGCCAAACACGCACAACATTATCCACGGAAAGCTATTTGAGTATATGGCGGCTAAGCGTCCTGTTTTGGCAATTGGACCACAGCCGAGCGACATGGAAATGTTATTTACGACGCACCAGTTGGGTGTTTACACGGCATTTGATGACAAGAAAAAGATAAAATCTACGTTACTTAATTGGTTTACTGAAATCGATAAACCCTTTCAAAGCAAAAAAATTGAACAATTTCAACGTGAAAAAATTGCAAAGGAATATCTAAAACTTATACTGGAAAACGCATGAATATGCTCACGTCACAATCCACAAAAAACTTAGCCAGCATTATGCTTGGTTTCGGAATTGGCGCAGTGAATACACTTGTGTTTTACCCGTATTTTTTTGGTGCTGAAAAACAGGGATTAGTCGTTTTTTTATTGGCAGTTTCTAATCTTTTAATGCCACTTATTGGTTTTGGTGTAGCCCAAACTATTATTAAGTTTCATAGCAGCTATGCTGAAAACGAGCGACAAGGATTTCTTTCTTATGTGGTGCTGCTGCCATTGCTTATTGCATTGCCTTTGGGTTTTGTTGCTATCTTTTTTCACGACGCTGTAGCTGGGTTACTTTCTGTTGAAAATCCCATTATAGCATCCTATACCTGGGTAATTTTTTCAGTAGCATTTGCGACGGCTTACTTTGAGGTGTTTTATTCATGGGCTAGGGTGCATTTTAAATCTGTTCTGGGCAATACGCTCAAAGAAATATACCCAAGGTTAAGCATTTTTATTTTACTGCTTCTTTATGCGGCAAACGCAATTGATTTAAACCTGTTTTTCGGACTTCTTGTGGGGTTATATTACTTACGTTTAGTGCTGATGATACGTATTGCTTTTCGTATACAATCACCAAAATTTTCATGGCAAAAACCTAAAAATCTGCCTGAACTCATCCGTTACAGCTTGTATTTGGTCTTAGCAGCATCTGCTGGGAGCTTGATTATTGATATTGATAAATCTATGTTGCCACAATATTTGGATATCAGTCAGACTGGTTTTTATTCTGTTGCTATTTACACAGCAACTCTTATTGAGGTACCTGGACGCGCATTGTTTCAGATTTTAAACCCGATGGTGGCAAAAGCAATAAACGAAAACAACACCGCTCGCCTTTCAAAGCTTTACAAAGACAGTTCGATAAACCTTTTGCTCTTGGCTGGCTGGTTTTTTCTATTAGTAAATGGAAGTATTGAGTCACTTTTTGAGTTATTGGAAGACAAGGGTTACAGCAATGCTATTTGGGTAGTACTGATGATTTCTTTTGGAAAACTTATAACGATGAGCTCGGGGGCCGCCAACACCATACTTATCAATTCAAAAAAATATCAAACCGCATTACTTCTCACCATATTCATGGCGGTTTTTGTGGTAATCGGAAATATCCTGTTTATTCCTAAGTATGGCATTAATGGTGCAGCTATCACTACGCTGGTTCTTGTGGTTCTTTTTACTTTCATACGCATGGCTTTTGTGTATTTCTATTTTGGAACACAACCCTACGGAAAGCACACCATTTTAGCGTTTATTGTAATCGGTCTTATGTTTTTGGGCGTATCTTTTGTCCATCTAAATGTTCACCCTATTTGGGAAATTGGCATAAAATCTACTTTGATCACAGTTGTATATGTTCTAGTGATAGCTAGCTTAAAATTATCTCCAACATTACAACAAACTCTTCAAAACAAATTCAAGATTTTTTCTTAAATAAGTAGTCATAAAGACTTGACTTTTTGTCTTGATTTACTTGCTCGGGTGTTCCGACTGCCAGAATGTTACCTCCATTTGTGCCTCCTCCAGGTCCCAAGTCAATGATATAATCCGCTTGTTCAATTAGACCAATGTTGTGTTCAATGACAATTAATGAGTGCCCGCGATTAATGAGAGCTCTAAACGACCCCACAAGTTTGTTGATATCATGCATATGAAGTCCGGTAGTAGGTTCGTCAAATAGAAACAGTGTTTTGTTCTTTTGAGCACCTTTAAGTAAAAAACTTGCTAGCTTGATGCGTTGTGCTTCTCCTCCAGATAGGGTAGAAGACGATTGACCAAGCGCAACATACCCCATGCCAACATCTTGTAGAGGTTGTAATTTGTCAGCAATTTTGGTTTGCTTATGCAATTGAAAAAAAGCAATAGCTTCGTCAATGCTCATAGTTAGAACATCATGAATAGATTTCCCTTCAAAGGCAACTTCTAATACTTCTTTTTTAAAGCGTTTTCCGTTGCATTCTTCGCAAACCAAATCAACATCTGCCATAAACTGCATTTCAATTTTTACTGTTCCTTCTCCTTTACAATTCGGGCATCTTCCCCCATCTACATTAAATGAAAAGTGTTTGGATTGAAATCCACGTTGTTTGGATAGGCTCTGTTGCGCATAGAGTTTTCGAATGTCATCATAGGCTTTGATGTAAGTTACTGGATTCGAACGTGATGACAGTCCAATAGGTTTTTGACTTATATACTGAATCTCTTGAAAGCTATCTAAATCGCCTTCAAGCGAAGTAAATTCACCGCTTTTATCGCCGTAAATATTTTTTTCTTTTCTTACAGCTGGCAACAGAATGTCTTTTACAAGTGTGCTTTTTCCACTTCCCGAAACGCCAGTAATCACAGTAAGCATGTGCAATGGAAATGATACAGTTATGTTCTTTAGGTTGTGCTCTCTTGCGCCAACAACACGCAATTCTTTTGTGGGTTTTATTCGATTTTTTGGCAAATAAATTTCAGACTTCCCCGATAGATATTTTCCTGTCCATGTTTCTGATTTTAGCAGCTTTTCATAGCTGCCTTGTGCTACTACCTCACCCCCAAAAACGCCTGCATCAGGTCCTAAGTCAATGATTTCATCGGCTGCACGCATGATGTCGTCATCGTGTTCTACCACAATGACTGTATTGCCCAAATCACGCAATTTAATAAGCACTTCAATAAGCCTAGCGGTGTCTTTTGGATGCAGTCCAATGCTAGGCTCATCCAAAATGTATAGCGACCCGACCAAACTACTTCCCAACGATGTTGCAAGGTTTATGCGTTGTGATTCACCACCCGAGAGCGTGTTTGCTCTTCGATTCAATGTCAAATACCCTAATCCCACTTGATTAAGAAAATGTAGCCTATCATTTATTTCCACTAGAAGACGTCTTGCAATATGTTTTTGGTGGTCCGATAATTTCAATGCCAGCATGGTTTTGGTGAGTTGCACAATTGGCATATCAACCAAATCAGAAAGTGTGTAGGAATCAACGCGAACGTAGGAGGCAGCTTTGTTAAGTCGTTTACCGTTACAGCTGTTACAAGTGGTTCTTCCGCGATATCGGGACAGTAATACACGGTTTTGAATTTTGTAGTTTTTTGCTTCTAGCTTCGCAAAGAAATGATGAATTCCCTTTACATATTTATTGCCTTCCCAAAGCGATTTTTTCTGAGCATTACTTAACTCAAAATAGGGCTTATGAACAGGGAAATCAAACAAATAGGCGCTGTCTACAAAATCATTTTTATAACGCTGCAAACGTTCTCCTTTCCAAGGCGCAACAGCTCCCCCAAATACGGATAGGCTTGTATTCGGAACAACGAGTTGCTCATCAATGCCAATTAAGTCTCCATACCCTTCGCAATTCGGGCAAGCGCCAAGCGGGTTGTTAAAGCTAAACATGTGCTCGTTTGGAGGTTTAAACTCCATCCCGTCAATTGCAAATCTGTTGGAAAACTCTTGCTGGGTGTTTTCCGATAATGCACGTATGATTAATGTACCATTCCCTTCGTGAAATGCAGTTTCAATTGACTCTGCTACTCGGTGAAAAAAGTCTTCATCATGCTTTAATACGATTCGGTCTACAACAAGCGAAATTTTATCTTTTTTACTAGGGTTAGCATCAGCAATACGCACCATGGCGTTATTGAGCCAAAGACGTGCATATCCTTGTTGTTTGTATACCTCTAACGTTCCTTGTAAGGTTCGGTTTTTGGGAATATTTATTGGGGCAAGTACCAAGAGTTTTGTCCCTTCTTCAATTTTTTTTAAATGCGCTAGAACATCTTTGGTATCATCCTTTTTAACTTCTTTTCCAGATATGGGAGAATATGTTTTACCAATTCGTGCAAACAACAATTTAAGATAATCATATATTTCAGTTGTAGTGCCCACCGTAGAACGCGGGTTGTTACTGATTACTTTTTGCTCAATTGCAATAGCAGGGGCAATGCCATTAATTTGCTCGACTTTTGGCTTATTAAGCCGACCTAAAAACTGCCTGGCATAAGATGACAAACTTTCTACATAGCGACGCTGGCCTTCTGCATACAGGGTGTCGAAGGCAAGGCTTGATTTTCCCGACCCTGAAAGGCCCGTAACGACCACGAGCTTATTGCGAGGAATTAGCACATCCACATTTTTAAGATTGTGCATCTGAGCTCCCTTTATCTCAATATATTTTTCTTTTTTCAACACAAGCAAATCGAAGCATTAAAGATATTGATTCAAATGTATATTAACCCAATAAACAGCTTTATTTGTTACATATTGATTATGTTTTTATATTTGTTGTTCAAACAAATGCCTATTTAGACACTTTTACTCAAAATTTTATTTAATCTATAAAGAGTAATATATGTCTATCCTCCCTGACAACATACTAATACAGCAGTATTTAAGCGGTAACAATGAAGCGTTTGAAACGCTTCTCAACAGATACAAACAACGTATTTATAGCTTTATCTATTCCAAAATAAAGGATAGAGAATTGGCAGATGATGTTTTTCAAGACACCTTTATCAAAGTCATTAAAACACTAAAAAAAGGTACATATAACGATGAAGGGCGATTTTTGTCTTGGGTGATGCGTATTGCTCATAACTTGATTGTAGATCATTTCAGACGCAAACAACGTATGCCAATGTATGAATCACATGATAGCGATAAAGATGTTTTTTATCGTGTTTCTGAGCCAACACAAAACATTGAAGACTTGCTTATCAATACGCAAATCAAAGAAGATTTAAACATCTTAATCAACGAGCTTCCAAAAAATCAACTTGAGGTATTGCATATGCGTTTGTATCAAGACATGAGTTTTAAAGAAATTGCAGAACGCACGAATGTTAGCATTAATACTTCTTTAGGAAGAATGCGCTATGGGCTTATCAATTTGAGAAAACTGATTGACGAGCGAAATTTGACCATGACACAATAATAACACCATCCAAAGCGTTATCAAGTTAAACTATTTAATGGATAAACTTTACACGCTACCTTATAAAAATACCCCGTCACCAAATAAAGATACCCTGCTTTTCATTACGCAGTTTGCAGCAGCTTATAACTCGATAAAAGTTGACAAAACTCCTCTGGATTTTATTGTAAATTGAAATTGTGTTTTTTTAATACACTCATCCTGCCCACTGTTTGAGTAATGATGTCTTTCTTTGTGTCCCAGCCACGGGCAGGACAATATTCTCTGCCGTACCAAATAATTTGCAAGTGCAAATCGTTCCATTTTTCTTTTGGAAATAATCGTTTTGCGTCACGCTCTGTTTGTGTTACACTCTTCCCGTTTGAAAACCCCCACCGATACATGAGTCTATGAATATGAGTGTCTACTGGAAAAGCCGGAACACCAAAAGCCTGTGCCATAACAACACTCGCTGTCTTATGGCCAACGGCAGGTAGCGCTTCTAGCGCCTCAAAACTTTTTGGAACTTCTCCGTTGTGTTTTTCAAGTAAAATTTCTGATAACCCGTGTATGCCCTTTGATTTCATGGGGGAGAGCCCAACGGGCTTTATGATTGCTCTAATTTCTTCTACGCTTAATTTTACCATATCTGTTGGATTGTCAGCTTTGGCAAATAGTAATGGCGTAATTTTATTGACACGAACATCGGTGCTTTGTGCCGACAACAAAACGGCTATCAGTAAGGTATAAGGATCTTTGTGGTCTAACGGAATAGGAATTGTAGGGTAAAGCTCCTCAAGTTTTTGTATTACAAAGGCAACCTTTTCGGCTTTGTTCATTTTTGTATTTTTACCATCTAAAACTACAAAAAATGCTACAAGAAGGAAATCAAATGCCTGTGTTTTCAGGCCTAAATCATTTGGGAGAACCCGTTAACCATACAGACTACACTGGAAAGAAGTTGATTGTGTTTTTTTATCCACGTGCAAATACACCTGGTTGTACGGCTGAGGCGTGTAATTTAAGTGATAATTATGCTGCGCTTCAAGCTAAAGGGTACGAGCTCTTGGGAGTTAGTGCAGACCCAGTTAAAAAACAGGCTAGCTTTGCAACAAAGTTCGGTTTTCCTTATCCCTTATTGGCAGACGAAGACCACGTTGCCATTAAGGCATTTGGAGTTTGGGGACCAAAGAAATTTCAAGGCAGAGAATATGAAGGAATTATTCGTACGACTTTCGTTATTGACGAGTCCGGAACCATTGTGCGCGTGATTAACAAGGTCAAAACAAAAGACCACGCGGCACAAATACTGGAAGGATAACCTCTTTTTAAGAAGGTTTATAGCCAAATAACTTTTTGCTTTTAATAAGCTTTGATACACCAGGCGGAAGTTTGTTTTCCCAGCCACTTTCGCCAGCTTTTATCTGGTCTAACACATCTTTAGAATATATCTTCATGTCTTCGATGTTGTAGTCCATAATATCTACTACTTTTCCGTTATACTTATAGAAGTTGTATAGCTCTTTAAGTCTGGGATGTACGCGTAGCGAATTACTATCAATGATATCCCCATTTTTTGAATTCCGAATGGGGTATAGATATACCTTAAGGTTTTTAAAGAATAGTTTCCCAAAGGCTTCCAAAATACCACCACTTAGGTGACGGTAATATTTTTCGTTAAAAATTTCAACCAAGTTATTTACACCCATTGTGAGTCGAATCTTTTTCTCTGTGTACTCTGAAAAATATTCAACAAGGCGGTAATATTCTTTGAAATTGGAAATCATAACCGTTTGCCCGAGAGAACATAGCAATCTAGCTCTATGCATAAAGTCTTCTTCATCAATTTCTCCGGTCGACATTAGGTTAGAAAGTGTAATTTCGAAAATCACTATTGTCTTTTCTGGGTCTGAATCAGGTTCTTTTTCAAAAATTTCTAAAGACTTTCGATACATCTCGATATTTACTTTGGTAACAGGTTTAAAACTTCCTCTGAGGGCAATGATGTTTTTCTTGTACAATTCTCTAGCGGGCAATAAATTATTACCATCTGGGCCAAACATTACCGCATCGGTCATCCCCAGACGAACAAGCTCTAAACTCAACAAACGATTATCAATATTTTTAAATAAAGGCCCAGTGAAGTTTATGGTATCAATTTCAATGGCATCCCGATCAATGTGATCAAATAAGTATTGCAACATTTTTTTTGGGCGGTCGTTTTGATAAAAAGCACCGTAAAGCAAATTAACTCCCATTACACCTAAAGACATTTGTTGGGCTTTGGCATCGTTTTCTTTAAAACGAATATGCGTAGTAATCATAGAATACGGCTCATCTGGCTTGGTTTGAAACTTAATCCCCATCCAGCCATGACCTTTAAATTTTTTTGCAAAGTCTATAGTCGTTACTGTATTGGCATAGGTAAAAAACAGCTTTTCTTTGTTTTTACTGCGGTCGATACGCTTTTCTAACAAACCCATTTCAAGCTTTAACATTTTGTTTAGTCTTGACTCTGTGACATACCTTCCGTCTTTCTCACCTCCATAAATGGCGTCACTAAAATCTTTGTCGTAAGCACTCATGCTTTTGGCAATGGTTCCTGAAGCACCACCACATCTAAAAAAATGTCGTGCGACTTCTTGACCTGCACCAATTTCTGCAAAAGTGCCATAGATGTTGCTGTTCAGGTTTATTCGCAGGGCTTTTGCTTCTAATGAAGGTGTATTCTCAAAAGGTTGGTCGCCAGCTAAATTAATGGGCATAGGTAGAAGTTTTCCTCAAAATTATAAAACTTATTCTCATCATTATGTATCATTCATGTAATTTTGTTGTGTGGGCATTAAAATTTATTTTTTAGGAACAGGGACTTCACAAGGAATTCCCATTATTGGAAGCAAGCACCCTGTTTGTTTAAGCGATAACCCTAAAGATAAACGTTTGCGCACCTCGGTTTGGGTAAAATGGGACAATGCAGACTTTATAATTGATTGCGGACCAGACTTTAGACAACAAATGCTCGCAAGCGGCTGCCCTAAAATGGATGCCTTGCTTTTTACGCACGAGCATGCAGATCACACGGCTGGTTTAGACGATATTAGACCTTTTGTGTTTAAACAAGGAGCCTTGCCAGTGTATGGCTTAGCGCGAGTTATGGAGAACCTTACCATGCGGTTTGGCTATATTTTTAGTGATAAAAATAAATATCCAGGCGCACCGTCTGTGAAACCTACTGAGATTGATCCTAATAAGCCATTTTTATGCGCTGAAAAAAAGATTATTCCCATAAAAGTTTCGCATTATGGCTTAGATGTTATTGGTTATCGCTTTGCAACTTTTGCTTACATCACCGACATGTTTTCCATTGAACCTGAGGCAGAAGCTAAACTTAGGGACTTAGATGTACTTGTAGTTAACGCGTTGCGTATTGAGCCACACCCATCGCATTTACATCTCGATGCCGCAATCGCATTTGCACAGCGTGTAGGTGCCAAACAAACTTTTTTTACACATATCAGCCACAAACTTGGTTTTCACGACGAAGTTGAACCCGCTTTACCCAAGGGAATTCATTTGGCGTATGACAACTTAACAATCACGCTCTAATATGAAACAAAAAATACTTTTTTATGTTTTGATATTTTCTGTTTTAATCAATTTATATTTGATTTCAGATTATGGAAAACGCTTAAACTATGCGCAAGTCAAAATTGACAAACAATCAGAAAAAATAACCAAGTTAAAGGATTCAATTCAGCTTCTACAAGAGCTTAGAGTTGTGCCTGCAACCATTGAATAAAGGAGTTCAAATTGTCTTGACTTACACCATGCCCTTGTGGGTAAGCATAAAACTCGGGCTGAAATCCATTTGTTTTAAGCAGTTCAATAGATTGTTCTGCCCATGCGTAAGGCACGACCGTGTCTGCTGTGCCGTGCGACACGTAAATGGATGGGATAGAGGAATTGGTTATTTCCACCATACGCGGATCTATGTAACCACTAAGTGCCGCAATACCTTTTACCTTTTCCATGGTAAGCCCAATGGAATAACTCAGCATAGCCCCTTGGCTAAAGCCCATTAAATATATCTTTTCGCTATCAATAGGGTGTTTCGCTGTATAATAGCCCAGAAATTCACTAATATAATTAGTCGCTTTTTTAACTTCATCTGGCGATGTCCAACGCTCCATGCTTTCTGAGAAATGAATAGGAAACCAAGCATAACTATCTCCACTTATTCTTAATGGTGCTTGTAGTGAGACAACATGAAAGCTGTTGGGAATATACGCAGCAAATGAAAATAAATCTGCGTCATTGCTTCCGTATCCATGCAGCAGAAGTAGTAGGGGAGCGTTGGGTTGAGACGCCTTACGTTCTAAGTAAACAAAGGACATATTAGGCGTTGTAGACTTGAGACTTTCCCTGTGCAATAACTCCATATACCTTACCAGGCAAGGCGTGCCCAACAAAAAGGCTGTTTTTTGACCCAGAAGAAATAGACGCCTTTGTTATTTCAAACGAGCCACTTGGTGTAAATAGTGTGATGTCGGCGGTTGCACCCACTTCAATGGTGTGCTCAACAATTCCAAATCGATTTTTGCCTCGGGTCAGTATTTCTATGGTTTGTTCAATCGAAAACATGGACAACAAACATCCAAAACTATGTTCCAAGCCTATTGAACCAAAATGTGCTTGATCAAGCTCTACGGTTTTGAGTTCGCTGTTTAGCGGTTGGTGGTCGCTGGTTACCATGTCAATCACACCATCTAAAAGTGCTTTTTTCAGTGCTTTTTGATCGGATTTTTTTCTTAAGGGCGGCAATAATTTTGCATTGGCGTTAAAACCTTGTAAGGCTTCATCTGTGAAAAACAAATTGTGAATGGCAACACTACAGCTCACGTCTTGCTTGATTTTTTTGGCAGTCTTAATTAGAGCTACTGAAGCTTCAGTTGAAAGCGTTGGGATATGTAATTTTCCATTTGCGTATTCTAATATATCAAGGTCACGTTGTAGCTGCATGCTTTCTGCCACACTTGGAATCCCTTTCAACCCCAGTGCGGTGCTTACAGCTCCTTCGTGCATGACACCCCCGTTGGCCATTTCGTTATTATATGCAAAGGACTCCACAATACCATCAAAATCATTCGCGTATTGAAGGGCTAATTTCAGCGTATTGGCGTTTTTTATGGGTGCTTTATGATTGCTAAAGCTAACTGTGCCTGCAGCATGTAATTCACGCAGAGGTGCTAGTTTTTCGTCTGTTTGCGAGGTAGTCACGCATGCTTTTGGATAAAGTTTTACCGAACTACCACTTGCTTGTTCCAACAAAAACGCAATGTCTGCTCTACTATCTGGTTTTGGCTGTGTGTTGGTGTTGTATGCAATATGCGAAAATCCACTTCTGGCAGCTACATCAAGCCCGTTTGCTATGGTTTCGCGCTCTTCAAAACCAGGTTCACCAAAAGAAACGCTGCTGTCAAACCAACCTTGTGAAACATGTAAATTATCGTAAGAAATTTCGGTGGCGTTGGGATAAGAAAGATTTTTACCAACAGCTTTTATTGTCCCATTTTGAATATAAATATCTTGTTGCGTATTGTGATGCGTACTGCTGGCATCTAGAATTTTTGCAGCTTTAAGTAATATATTCATTCGCTAAACCGCTAAGTAAATAATGTTACAAAGATAGAAAATCCCTGAACACGAATTAAAATCCTTCAAAAACACCCAGACCAAAGAGGGCAAAATCATATTTTACAGGGTCATTTGGGTCTAAGATTCTAAGTATTACGTCTAATTCTTGCACGGCAGCTAAGTCGTTTTGTTTGCGTTTAAGCAGCCCTAGAGCACGTGCTACATTTCCAGAATGCACATCTAACGGACAAGATAAAAATCGGGGAGATATATTTTCCCATATACCCAAATCAACCCCGGCGGTATCGTTGCGTACCATCCAACGTAAAAACATATGCATGCGTTTAGCCGCTGATTTTTTTGCAGGATTTGCCACGTGTTTGACGGTTCTTTTTGGATGCGGAATGGCAAAAAATAGTTTATGAAAATCAACCAATACATCATGCATGTGCACGGCATTTTCATTTGGTATAAACACCTTCTCAAGACTTTCGAACTCCTTGTAAATCTGTTGCAATCGCTGGGCAAAATACTTGACGTCTGTTTCTTGAAAAGTTCTATGCACAAAGCCGTTGAATACATCTAAATCTGCTTTGGTATGATTGATAATAAAGTCATAGGGCGCATAATCCATACATTCCATGAGTTTAGTTGCGTTTGTCAAAATACTTTTACGATTTCCCCAAGCTATGGTAGCGGCAAAAAAACCTGCAATTTCAATATCTTGTTTTACTGTAAACGCATGGGGAACAGAGATGGGGTCAGTCTCAATAAACGAAGGGTGGTTATACTGCTGCACCTTTTCGTCCAAAAAGGCTTTGAGCTCTTCTTGTTTTAATTCCATTGTCCATCCACAAGGGTTAGCATTCGGTCTGCTCTGGTAGCCAACGATTTGTTGTGGGTAACCAAAATCATACTTATGGAAAACGTATCGCGAAGTCTAAAAAACATATCATGAAGCTTGTCGGCTGAAACCGAATCTAAGTTTCCACTTGGTTCATCGGCTAATAGCAAACTTGGCTTGTTGATAAGTGAACGCGCAACAGCTATACGCTGTTGCTCACCACCAGATAGCTCAGAAGGTTTATGTTTTGCCCTGTTGGTAAGTTCAAAGAAATCAAGCAATTCCATAGCTTTTTTTTCAGCCTCACGCTTTGAAGTCCCTCTTATAAAGGCAGGCATGCAAATGTTTTCCATAGCGGTAAACTCAGGTAGTAGCTGATGAAACTGAAACACAAAGCCTAAGGACTCGTTTCTAAACGCCGACAAGGCTTTGTCTGAAAGCCTGTTGACAGCTTTACCATTAATGATAAGTTCCGTTTGTGATTGTACATCAGCGTGTTCCAACGTGCCTAAAATGTGGAGTAGGGTGGTCTTTCCTGCTCCAGACGGCCCAATAATGGAAACAATTTCAGTAGGTGCTAACGAAAACGACACGTCTTTCAACACGTTTGTCGTGCCATAAGTCTTTGAAATATGTTTGGCTTGAATCATCTTATGCAAAGTAATCAAATTTGATTTTTAATTACACGATAAAGTTTTGTTGTTTTATGGATAGGAAAATAAACACATATTGTATAATTTTACTTGATAATAATTTAACATTATCGAGCTAGCTACTTTTGCCGGAGGCTGTTTTTGGTGTACCGAAACTTTATTTATGCGTCTTACTGGTGTGTCAGAAGTTGTTGCTGGTTATACAGGCGGCCATATTAAAAATCCTGCATATAGAGAAGTTTGCACAGGGAGAACAGGGCATGCAGAGTGTGTACAAATCACATTCGACCCATCACAAATTTCATTTCAAACCTTATTGGAAATTTTCTTCGACACACACGATCCTACCACCTTAAACCGCCAAGGTAACGATGTTGGTACGCAATACCGCTCCGGTATTTATTATCATTCGGAGGAACAGAAAGATGTTATCGAAGCTTATATTAGTGACCTCGATCAGCAAAACACATTTGCCAACCCAATTGTTACGGAAGTAGCCGCTTTTGAGGTTTTTTATGCTGCTGAAATAGAGCATAAAGATTATTATAATTTAAATAAGAATCAGCCGTATTGCGCTGCTGTTATTTCACCTAAAGTCAAAAGATTAGTAAAAAATTATTCATCAAAAATTAAAACGCTATGACATTCGAAGCTAAAAATATCTACGATGCTGACATGACTACATCGATTCAAAGACATTACTTGGAAGTGCTTACCGATTTGGGCGAAAATCCATTCCGCGAAGGACTGATTGAAACACCCAAACGCGCCGCTAAGGCTATGCAGTTTTTAACCCATGGCTATGACATGGATCCAGCAGCTATTTTGGAAGGCGCAAAATTTGCCGAATCCTACAACGAAATGGTGGTGGTGAAAGACATTGAACTCTACTCCTTGTGTGAGCATCATATGCTTCCATTTTTTGGGAAAGCCCATATTGCCTACATACCTGATGGGCATATTGTTGGGCTGAGTAAAATCCCACGTGTGGTAGATGTATTTGCACGACGTCTCCAAGTACAAGAACGCCTTACCGAGCAAATTTTGAACTGTATAGACGAAACGCTAAAGCCTAAAGGAGTTGCTATTGTTATTGAAGCCTCGCACATGTGTATGATGATGCGTGGGGTACAAAAGCAAAACTCGCTAACGACAACTTCTGGCTTTAGAGGTGCTTTTGAGGCCATGGAAACCCGTAATGAGTTTTTAAAGCTGATTCAAGGGAAGCTCTCGTAGCTTTAATTAGTGATATAGTTTAACTTGTAAACTTATATTTCTTCCAATTTCATCGGAGTAAAACCGCAATCGGTTGAGGTAATTTCTATACGAAGCATCTAGTACATTGTCTAAAATTAAAGACACGCTGACTTTAGTTGTTCGTAGAGGATAAGGCCCCCAGTTTAGTTCAAGACCTAGATCGTGGTACCCATTTGGTGGCGTACTTATATCCACCAATTTAGACACAATTTTGCCATCTTCGATAACACTTTCTGTAAAGTTATTGTTGGGATATCTGTTTTGCCTGAAAACGTTTTTACTGTTTAGCAACACAAAAAAAGACTTCCAGTTGGGCAGTGAAAATTGCAACTGGTTATTGATAGTTAGTGGGGGGATATTGACCAGAGGCAAATCTGTCTTGGTATTTGTGGCTTCCACCCAAGAAGTGGAATTTCTAAACTGCATATTCGCATTAAATGCGTAAGAAAAATCAAGGTCAGCTCCTACGAAAAGGGCGCTTATTGCCGTGTATTCCCAAACAGGAAATGCACCTCGAATGGTACTTTCAAATCCTGTGGGTTCAATGATAATGTAATTGTTGTTTCCAATGCTTACAAATGGTGTTAGAGTAAATTGAAAATCACCTGTTCTCTTATCAAAGTCGATAACAGCCTTATGAGTTGTTTCTTTTTCTAAAAAAGGATTTCCATATTCGATGGATGCCAAGGAGTGATGCAGCCCATCACTAAACATTTCAGCTATGTTTGGCGCGCGTTGTGTATGGCTATAGTTAAAGTTTACACTGTAGGTGGGGGATATGCTATGGCGTATACCCGCATTAAACGAAAAGGTATTAAACTCTAATGTTCTCTTGACTAACTTTTGACTTTTTTCCTCTCTAATGACATATTTTCTAAATGCAGCTTCGTAATTTTTTAAATCCCACCGACTGTCTTTATAAAATTTTTGAACCACATTGTTGTGGTATTCATAACGCGCACCAAACTCAAAAATAAAGTCTTTGGTGTTATTAAAAACAGCTGTAAAATAGCCACCCAACTTAGTTTTTAAATAGTCTGGAATTAACCTTCTAATTTCTGTATCAGGGCTTGAGTAATTGTCTTGTAATTGGAATAAAACACCTGAGTCAAAGTTTCCTAGTCCTGTGTTCCATTCGTAATTCGATAATAGATTGTGTGTATTTAATTCCATGTCCAAAGAAGGCGTGTCTTTAAGTTCGCCCCTTCTTATATCAAATTCTTTTCGGTTATTCCTTTGCCAACTGTATTTAAGGTGTAACTCACCCTTAGCAACTTTTGTGTTTGTGTATTCCAAATTAGCGGTATAGTGGTTATTTGCCTGTTTGGGATAATCAATATCATTTTTTAGTGGTTCTATAACCAGGGGAACATCAGATTCAATGGCGCGCAACAGGTCTTTCACATTGCCGATATGTGCGCTCTTTAATATCGCTATATCTGTATCAAAATAACTGAAAAATGCTTTCCATTGGTGCTGAAGTCCGTTTTTACCAAGCGAAATAGATAAATTATTTTCCTTATTTCCGGTGTTTGTTAAGTTGTAATTGGAAGCTGTAAAGTCTCCATTTTTCTTGAAAGTTCCTTGAAATTTAACGTAAGCGCCACTTTTATACGATTTTACCCAGTGGCTAATTGCACTATAACCACGGCCATTATACATACCGCCCAAAATTGTTTTTCCATATAACGAATCCACACGTTTTGGGTGTATAGATTCGAGAATAACCACACCACCTGGTGTTGTACCGTATTTAAGCGCACCAGATCCTTTGATTAGACGAATGTTTTCAAACGTATTTAAATCTACGTTAGGCGCATGGTCTTGACCCCATTGCTGGTTTTCTAACATTACACCGTCATAGACAACACCAACGCGACTCCCAAACATGCCGTGTATGATGGGCTTACCAATGCTATTTCCTGTAGATAAGACAGAAACTCCGCTAATTTGCTCAAGTGCACCTGCTAAGCCTTTACTGCTATAACGATCTTTTTCTAGCTCGCTTAAAGAATGAACTTTACTTGTAGCTGAAAGTTCATGAACTCTCAGTTTAGAAACAATCACCTCATCTAAACTTTCAATGCGATGTTTCAATTGAAAGTTAAATGAACTAGATTTAAACAAATCAATTTCCCTAAAAACAGGTTCGCAATTTAAATGGGATATTTTAAGCGTAATTTTGCCTTTACATTGATTTTTAAGTTGAAATACACCAGTAGCATCAGAAACAGTAGTTGTGCTACTTCCCAATACTTCTATAACCGCTGCCTCTAAAGGCAAGTTATCTTCAACATCAAAAACTTTTCCTGTAAGGGTAAGCGCACACTCTTGAGAAAAAACAAAGCTGGTAGTCAGTATGCAAATACTGACTACTGCTTTGAGAACGGAAAAAGAATTTAAACAGTTACTCCAAATAAAAGATATATGGAAATTCTTCAAAAAATTTCGATCAAACACTTATTCTACGTGCGCTTCAAATTCAATTTCAACATCCGTAGCACCGCCAAAATCATCGCGTGTACCGCCTGTTTTTGACGTTGGTTCATGAATCAAATAAACTTCTACATCAGCTACTCCTGCAGCTGTTGTTGTCCATCTTGTGATTAGGTTAAGTGGATTGGAATTGCTATCAATAGTATCACCAGGTCCAGATGTGATAGTGATCTCTGCTCCATCCGTTAATTCATAGAAGACATGGTGCTCATCCTTTTCTTCAATGACTTCTAATGTAATATCCTCAATATTAGTAGGATCCTCGTCGTTGTAAAAACGAATTTCAAAAAGATACGATGAATTTGGTTCAAGTTCAATTTCTTCGTGTACGTCATGTGAATCTTGTGACCCCGTATTCGTTTCGTCTCCATGATCATGGCCTTCAACTTCAAATCTGTACGTTTCAGATGAGTTGTTTGCTTCGTTTGTAACAGTTAGTGTTACTAATGATAAACTCTCCTCTTCGTTAATGGTTACGGGCTCATCTTTGTCATCACATGATGCTAAAAAAAGAATAAAAGAGAATAATACGGTTTTTAAAAAAATATTTTTTGACATGTTTATAGTTTTTTGAATAATAAATTAGGGTTAAACCCAAAAGTTATTGGGTTTATAAAAGATTTGTGCTAAGAAAAACTATAAAACTGGGGGAGCACGTAACTGCTTAGCAAATAATACTTTACTAAATACTTTTTGTATTTGAAGTGTTTTTTCTAATAAAAATAATTCGGATAGCGAATGAAACGAAAACGAAGGAAGAACAGCTTGTGGGTTGGATACGTAATCTAGTAAGTTACAGGTGGTATCGCCTTCGTGGAAATGGAGTGTACTTTCTTCACATACAGGATGATCGTGATGCTCAAATATGTGGGCATGTTGCGCCAACGTAGGATAAAACAAAAGACCTACAAGTAACAACCGAAAAAAATACAGTTTAGGCATCATCTTTTGATGTGAACAAAAAAGCTAATCCCATGCGAGAGAGCATTTTCTTTTCAAAGTTCCAAAAAAACTGGAACTGACCAAATATATAACCAAAAAAAACAAGTAGTACCTGATAAATAGGAAAAATTAACACGATTCTAACAGGCCAATAGATCCAGCCCGAAAAGTTTTCTGCCGTAATACCCAAATAGTTGGTAAGGGGAGTAGCAAGTTTTGCCGAGGATGAGCCCGTAACGGCAAATACAATCAAAATCATAACCAATTGGAAATTGGAATGAATACCCCAACGTTTTTTTAGCCGGTGCATCTAGCCTAAAAGTTCACTAATTTGTTGTGCCAACTCTGTACCAATACGGTCTTGAGCTTCTTTCGTGGCTGCACCAATATGTGGCGTAAGCGAAATTTTTGGATGCATTAACAGTTTTATGGCTGGCGAAGGTTCATTTACAAACGTATCTAAGGCTGCAAACGCCAAATGCTCGTTATCCAAAGCGGCAACTAGTGCTTCTTCATCTACAACGCCACCACGGGCAGCGTTGATAAGGCCTGCACCTTTTTTCATTTTGGCAAATTCAGCAGCACCAATTGTGGGCTTGTCTTGCGCTGGTACGTGTAGCGTAATAAAATCTGATTGTGAAAGCACATCGTCAAATGAACGTATTTTTACTGCAATGTCTACCGACTGACCATTGAAGAAGTCAACTGCAATAGTAGCCTCTTCCATAAATGGGTCATAAGCGGCAACATCCATTCCTAAGCCCAGAGCGATTTTTGCTGTTGCTTGGCCAATGCGGCCAAAACCAACGATTCCCAATGTTTTACCTCGCAACTCAATACCTCCTGCATAGGCTTTTTTTAGCACTTTAAACTTCGTTTCACCATCTAATGGCATGTTGCGGTTAGCATCATACAAAAAGCGTACGGCGCCAAACAAATGCGCAAAGACCAACTCTGCAACAGAAGAAGATGAAGCTGCAGGTGTGTTGATAACGTGTAAACCTTTTTCACGTGCATAGTCCACATCGATATTATCCATACCAACGCCACCACGACCGATAAGTTTCAAGCCTGGACATGCGTCAATGAGTTCTTTACGTGCTGTTGTGGCGCTACGCACCAACAAGCCTGTAATGTTATTCTCATTGATGTAAGCAACAAGTTGTTCTTGTGCTACATTGGTGGTGGTTACTGTAAAACCTGCTTGCGTTAATGCATCAATACCTGATTGCGATACGCCGTCATTTGCGTGAATATTCATATGTGAATTATGCTTTTTGTTCTAATGTTTTCATTACATCTACCAATACTTGCACCGATTCAATCGGAAGTGCGTTGTACATCGATGCGCGGTAACCGCCAACAGAGCGATGGCCGTTAATACCGTTTAGACCAGCTTCTTTTGCCATGGCCTCGAAACTGTCTTTAAGTTCTGGAGTGTTAAGGGTAAACGTAGCGTTCATCGTGCTTCGGTCTTCAGTAGCCGCAAATCCATCAAACAAGGGATTACGGTCAATTTCTCCGTACATAAGTGCTGCTTTGGCATTGTTTTCTTTTTCAATGGCAGCAACACCGCCTTTGTTTTTGAGCCATTCCAAGTTGAGCATTGAAGTATAGACAGGAAAAACAGGAGGTGTGTTAAACATGCTTCCTTTATCTGCATGAATTTTATAATCTAACATGGAAGGGATTTGATGGGAAACCTTTCCAAGAACATCTTCTTTCACTACTACAAGTGTAGTTCCAGCAGGACCCATATTTTTTTGCGCCCCTGCATACAAAAGACCGAATTTGCTAAAATCCAGCTCACGTGAAAAAATATCCGAAGACGAATCAGCAACTAACACCGCATCTGACTCGGGTAGTGCTTTATATTGAGTTCCAAAAATGGTATTGTTGGTTGTGATATGAAGATAGTCTAGCCCTGTTGGTATGTCAAAACCTTTAGGGATGTAATTGAAATTCGTTTCTTTTGAAGAAGATAATTCTACTACTTCGCCCAACAATTTAGCTTCCTTAATGGCTTTTGTTGACCAGGTTCCTGTATTGCAATATCCTGCTTTAGTTTCTAATAAATTATAGGCTGTAGCAATAAACTGCATGCTGGCACCGCCTTGCAAAAACATAGCTTTGTAGCCTTTGTTTTGAAGCCCTAAAAGTTCAAGTGCAAGCGATGTAGCACGTTCCATAATATCGATAAATGCAGGACTACGGTGGGATATTTCAATTAAGGATAAACCTGAGTTGTCGAGCTCGACTACCGCATCTGCGGCTTGTTGCATGACGTCTTGCGGAAGGATGCAAGGTCCAGCACTAAAATTGTGCTTTTTCATAACGTGAGTACATTTTTGAAAGGCAAAGAAACAAAAACCGATGCGGTTACGCACGTTAAATTATGTTACTTTTTCAACAAAAATGCCATGGTGTCCACATGATCTGCATAATCAGATAACTTTGGGTGCTGCGTTTGACCAAAATCAAGTACATTTTTTAAACATTTACTCACAACACACTGTACGTTTTCTTGTTGGATACGAATTGAATTTTCAGCCTCTTTTAAATTAGCATAGGTGCTGTAATGCACGCATGCAATAGGAGAGTTTAGCGCCATATCCTTTTTAAGCATAATAAATCCATTATCCAGTAATTCTTCTTCTTGCATTAGATACACGGCTTTATTGTAGTCGTAATTATTGGCATACGCATTGTGATAAATAAGTTCTCTATAATCATACAAGGCTAAAAACAATTCGTTAAAGTCATAGCCCTCGGGAACCATGAGGTGGGAAACGCTCCGGCAACCCAATCCAAAGTATTGCATGATATCAACACAAAGTGCGATGAGCTCTTCTGGAGTTTCAGTTCCATCAAGAACGGCTACACCATTTCGTGTTTTACGCACAATGTGCGGGACATCTTTAAAATAATACTTAAAATAACGCGCCGTATTGGTGCTTCCTGTCGCAATTACACGATCAAATTTTCCTAATTTACCATCTGTAAAGTGAATTTTATTGCGCCACTCGGGTTTTGTATCGATCAAAAAACCAATCACAAACGGCAGTAATATATTATCGTTACTGGAAGATTTTATTTCAATACTGTACCCCGAAGCCAAGCCGCTAAGAACATCGTGAAGCCCTACAAGCGGAATGTTTCCTGCCAGCACCAAGCCTAATCGTTGTGTGGTATGTTGAGCTGGATAGGCGTTTAGCCATGCCGAAACATTAGATTCAGTAAGCGTATTTCCCCATGTATGTATGCAAAAGTCAAGATTTTCTTTTGTAAACCATTTGTTTCGACTGGATGCGTTAACTATTGCATTATCAAGTTTTTCAATATATATATTGCTTTCGTTTGTATGGTTGCTATAATCTCGAAAAAGTTGCCCTAATGCTATGAAAGCATTAATCGTATTTTGGTGTGTATTCATATTTTGCCGTAGTGTGCTTATGCACTAACTTTGCAAAGTTAAAGAATTGCTATGGCTATTATCATAACTGATGAATGTATTAATTGTGGCGCATGTGAACCAGAGTGCCCAAACACAGCTATTTACGAAGGTGCTTTTGATTGGAAGTACGCTGATGGAACGTCGTTAGGAGGAAATGTAATTTTGCCTAACGGAAATGCTGTTGACGCAGACGCCATGCAAGAGCCTATTTCTGATGAGGTGTATTTTATAGTACCTGATAAATGTACCGAGTGCAAAGGCTTTCATGATGAGCCGCAGTGTGCTGCTGTTTGCCCTGTAGATTGCTGTGTTCCCGACGAAGACCACGTGGAAACTGAAGAAGTGCTTTTGGGCAAGCAACGTTTTATGCATCCCGAATAGTATGAAAGCTGGAATTGTGGGGCTACCCAACGTAGGCAAATCCACCTTATTTAATTGTTTATCAAGTGCCAAAGCGCAAAGCGCCAACTTTCCTTTTTGCACCATTGAGCCTAATATTGGCGTGGTAAATGTTCCCGACCCCAGATTAAATCGATTGGAAAAACTTGTTGCACCCGAGAAAGTGATTCCCGCTACGGTGGAGATTGTGGACATTGCCGGCTTGGTAAAAGGTGCCAGCAAAGGCGAGGGGCTTGGCAATCAGTTTTTGGCGAATATCAGAGAAACCGATGCCATTATTCACGTAATGCGTTGTTTTGATAACGATAACATTGTACATATTGACGGCTCTGTTGACCCCTTACGCGATAAAGAAACCATTGACATTGAATTGCAACTGAAAGATTTAGAGGCAGTAGAAAAACGCCTTGAAAAGGTAAAACGTGCTGCCCGAACTGGGAATAAAGACGCCCAAAAAGAACAAGCCATATTGGAAACCTTGCAACAGGAGCTAGAGGCTGCTACCTCAGTACGTGCCATTGACATTGCAGAAGACGACAAAACCGCCTTTGTGGCTCCGTTACAACTGATAACGGACAAACCCGTCTTGTATGTATGTAACGTGGACGAAAGTGCCGCTGCTACTGGCAACGACTACGTTACCCAAGTGCAAAATGCCGTAGCTACTGAAAATGCTGAAGTGTTGGTATTGGCGGTAGCCACCGAAGCCGACATTAACGAATTGGAAACATACGAAGAACGCCAATTGTTTTTGGAAGATTTAGGATTAGATGAACCTGGTGCAGCCAAACTGATTCGTGCAGCTCACAAGCTATTAGATTTGGAAACCTATTTTACGGCAGGTCAAAAGGAAGTTCGTGCTTGGACGATTCCAGCCGGTGCTTCTGCGTCACAGGCAGCCGGCGTGATTCATACCGACTTTGAAAAGGGCTTTATCCGTGCGGAAGTGATTTCGTATGCCGACTACGACCATTTTGGATCAGAGCAAAAAGCCAAAGAAGCCGGAAAGGCTAGGGTAGAAGGAAAAGACTACAACGTACAAGATGGCGATGTGATGCATTTTAGATTTAATGTTTAGGTAAAACGTGTTTTTTTTCATGTGTTAAAAATTTGATTAAATTGTCATATATAAATTTTTTAAAACAACTTGACATGAAAAACATACTAATTATCACAATCATTCTAGCTGTTGTGGGCTGCACGCCTGCTGCTAGTGAAACTCCTGTAAAAGGCGTTGGCTTTTTTAAACCACAACCTGAAGAAACCTTTATCGCAGGATCTGACGAGGTTATGGATGTATGGATGAAATACATAGATGCACACAACAACCAAGATATAGAAACCATTAAAAGCATGAGCGCAGACTCTATTTATGTTTTAGGTCCAGATGGGTCTGAGATTAAAACAAAAGAGGAGCAAGCCGCGCTTTTAGAAGGTTGGTTTGCATCAGCCAATCCAAAATGGGACGCGTATTGGGGCATGCCTTACAAATCGGTACCTAGTGGTGCTGACTGGGTAATCGCAGGGCATAACCTTACCCAAACCATTGATGGTAAAGAAGTAAAAGAGCTCCATATGATTGATGGGGAAATTAAAGACAACAAAATTGTACGCTTTTTTGTGTATTCCATTCAGCCAAAAACTGAATAAGGGTTCCAACAAAATAAATAGTTAGAAAAGACGCATAACATGGTTTTGCGTCTTTTTTTTATTAAAAATATAAGATTAAGAAAAGCATAGGTATTGCCTTTGGCGTCAGTCTTTTAACAATTTCCCTTCGTATTTGTTAATTTCTTTAAGCAAAGCATTGGCATTTTTTACCCTTGATGTTCTAAATTAGCGCATATGCCACAAGCCACACAGTACAACGAAGACAATATCCGTTCCCTAGATTGGAAAGAGCATATTCGTATGCGTCCAGGTATGTATATTGGCAAACTCGGCGACGGTTCTTCCCCCGATGATGGGATTTATATTTTGCTTAAAGAAGTCCTAGACAACAGCATAGACGAGTTTGTTATGGGCGCAGGGAAAACAATTGAAATCACTATCAATGAAGGCAAGGTTTCTGTGCGGGACTACGGCCGGGGCATTCCGTTGGGCAAAGTCGTAGATGTGGTGTCCAAAATGAATACTGGTGGAAAATACGACACTCGTGCGTTTAAAAAATCGGTAGGACTAAACGGGGTTGGTACCAAAGCAGTAAATGCGCTTTCTAATGATTTTTCGGTCTATTCGGTGCGTGAGGGGCAAATGAAGTTGGCGCGGTTCTCACAAGGTACTTTAGCAGAAGAATCCGAATTGACGCCTTCGTCTAAGCGCAACGGAACAGGCGTATCCTTTATGCCCGATGAGTCTATCTTTAAAAAATACCGTTACCGCCACGAGTATGTAGCAAAAATGCTCAAAAACTATGTGTACCTAAATCCAGGGCTCACCATTGTTTTTAACGGAGAAAAATTTATTTCCAAAAACGGGCTTAAAGACCTGTTGGAAGACAACAATAACACAGAAGATTTTCTCTATCCCGTTATTCACCTAAAGGGCAACGATATTGAAGTGGCCATTACGCATAGTAAAACCCAGTACAACGAAGAATACCACTCGTTTGTAAACGGACAGCACACCACTCAGGGAGGTACACACCAAACGGCGTTTCGAGAGGCATTGGTTAAAACCATCCGTGAATTTTATGGAAAACAATATGACTCCTCTGATATTCGGAAGTCCGTCATTTCTGCGATTAGTATTAAGGTCATGGAACCTGTATTTGAGTCGCAAACCAAAACCAAATTGGGCTCTACCGAAATGGGCGGAAGCTTGCCTACGGTACGAACCTACATCAATGATTTTGTAGGGAAGCAATTGGATAATTTTCTGCATAAAAATGCACCAACTGCAGAGGCGTTGCAACGTAAGATTTTACAAGCCGAGAAGGAACGCAAAGAACTTTCGGGTATCCGCAAGTTGGCACGTGAACGTGCCAAAAAAGCAAGTTTACACAATAAAAAACTGCGAGATTGTCGCGTGCATTTGGGTGATATCAAAAAAGACCGTCGTTTGGAATCCACACTATTTATTACGGAGGGCGACTCGGCAAGTGGTTCCATTACCAAGTCAAGAGATGTGAATACCCAAGCGGTGTTTAGTCTTCGTGGAAAACCTTTGAATTCGTATGGTATGTCCAAAAAAATCGTATACGAAAACGAAGAATTCAACCTGTTACAAGCCGCTTTGAACATTGAAGAATCCATGGAGGATTTACGCTACAACAATATCGTTATTGCTACGGACGCTGACGTAGATGGTATGCACATTCGGTTGTTACTCATTACTTTCTTTTTACAGTTTTTTCCAGAGCTTATCAAAGACGGACACTTGTATATTTTGCAAACGCCACTGTTCCGTGTGCGTAACAAAAAGAAAACCATTTACTGTTACTCAGAGCAAGAACGCGTTAATGCCTTAACGGAACTAGGAAAACAAGCTGAGATCACACGATTTAAAGGATTAGGTGAAATTTCGCCTGACGAATTCACGCATTTTATAGGGGATGATATTCGTCTTGATCCTGTGATGTTGGATAAAAACATGACCATCGATGAGCTGTTATCGTTTTATATGGGCAAAAACACGCCGAAGCGACAAGAGTTTATCATTGATAACCTTAAAGTTGAGTTAGATAAAGTAGAAGCATGAACGACGAGCAACATCCTTCCTCTGGCGACCAGTTGATTCGCGTTACTGGCATGTACAAAGACTGGTTTTTGGACTACGCTTCGTATGTGATTCTGGAGCGTGCCGTACCGGCTATTGAAGACGGATTTAAACCTGTACAACGCCGTATTCTGCACTCCATGAAGAACTTAGACGACGGGCGTTATAACAAGGTTGCCAATATTGTAGGGCATACCATGCAGTACCATCCGCATGGCGATGCCTCTATCTCCGATGCCATGGTGCAGATTGGACAAAAAGATTTGCTCATCGACATGCAAGGAAACTGGGGAAATATCCTAACGGGAGATTCAGCAGCTGCATCCAGATATATTGAAGCACGCTTATCCAAATTTGCCATGGATGTGGTGTATAGCCCAAAAGTTACGCAATGGCAACTGTCATATGATGGACGTAAAAAAGAGCCGATTCACTTGCCTGTAAAATTCCCCATGCTATTGGCGCAAGGTGGAGAGGGGATTGCTGTAGGACTTTCCACCAAAATATTACCACATAATTTTAATGAGCTTATAGACGCTTCCATTAAGCACTTACAAGGCAAACGCTTTACGCTTGTACCTGATTTTCCAACAGGCGGCATAATGGATGCCGACAACTATAACGATGGCTTACGAGGAGGTAAAATTCGAGTGCGCGCTCGCATTGCCCAACAGGACAAACAAACTTTAATAATATCTGAAATTCCGTTTTCAACTACCACATCTTCGCTGATAGATTCCATTCTCAAGGCAAACGAAAAAGGGAAAATTAAGATTAAAAAGATTGAAGATAATACTGCAGCAGCTGTTGAAATAAAAATTGTGCTTCCACCCAATGTTTCTCCCGACAAAACCATAGACGCCCTCTTTGCATTTACAGCTTGTGAAACGTCTATATCTCCTTTGGGTTGTGTGATTGAGGACAACAAACCCAATTTTATTGGCGTGTCGGAGATGTTGCGTCGTTCTACCGACCATACGCTAGAACTTCTGCGCGCAGAACTCGAAGTAAAACAAGAAGAGCTGGAAGAGCAGTGGCATTTTGCATCCTTGGAGCGCATTTTTATTGAAAACCGTATTTATCGGGACATTGAGGAAGTAGAAACGTGGGAAGGTGTACTGAAAGCCATACATGAGGGACTTGCACCACATGTAATTCACTTAAAACGTGCCGTTACAGATGATGATGTGGTGCGCCTAACGGAAATCCGTATTAAGCGTATTTCGAAATTTGATTTAGACAAGGCACAGCAAAAAATCGAGGCGTTAGAGGCTGAATTAGACCAAGTAGCCTACGATTTAGCACATATCATCGAATTCGCGATAGCTTACTTCAAACGTCTTAAAAAAACCTATGGTGTAGACAAACAACGCAAAACGGAACTTAGCGTTTTTGCAGATGTAGATGCGCGGAAGGTTGTGATACGAAATACCAAGCTATACGTGAGCAGAGAAGAGGGATTTGTAGGGACTTCGTTACGTAAAGATGAATACGTTGCCGATTGCGCTGACATTGACGATGTGATTGTATTTACGGCTGATGGTAAAATGATGGTCACCAAAGTGGATACCAAAACTTTTGTTGGTAAACACATCATACATGTAGCCGTATTTAAAAAGAAAGACAATCGCACGATTTACAACATGATTTACCAAGACGGTCGTGGCGGTACATCGTATATCAAACGTTTTGCCGTTACTGGAATTACTAGAGATAAACACTATGATCTCACGAATGGAAAAGCACAATCTAAGGTACATTATTTTTCTTCCAATCCGAATGGGGAAGCTGAAATTGTTACCGTGCATTTACGCCAAAACGGTTCTATCAAAAAACTAAAGTGGGATGTAGATTTTGCTGATCTAGTAATCAAGAGTAGAGGAGTTCGTGGAAATACGGTAACCAAATACCCCATTAAACGTGTGGATTTAAAAGAAGAAGGAGTGTCAACACTTAAGCCAAGAAAGATTTGGTATGACGACTCCGTTCAACGCCTTAACGCGGACGAACGCGGACGTTTGCTTGGTGCATTTAAAGGCGAAGACCGTATATTGGTGGTTACCGAATCTGGTGTGGTAAAGACCCAAATACCAGATTTAAGTATGCATTTTCCACCTGATATGATGGTCTTAGAAAAATGGGAGCCTAAAAAGGCACTATCCACCATTTATTTTGATGGAGCAAAAGACCGTTACTTCGGTAAACGCTTTTTTATTGAGTTACCCGACAAAGAAGAACAGTTTTTAAAAGAAGGCACAAAAATCAAATTGGAATGGTTTTCTTCGGATTGGCGACCTGTATGTACGCTTCATTTTGTGAAGCCAAGGGGTGGAGAAGTAAAACCTCCACAGCAACTTATTTTTGAAGATTTTATACTTCCAAAGGGAATCAAAGCCATGGGAAATCAGCTAACGACAGATAAGCTAAAACGCATTGAGGCTAGCGATCCACTACCATACACGCCAGAGTCCGAGTTAGAAGCAAATGAAATTGAGACTGAGGTCGAAGAAGTAAAGCCTGTAGACGATAACGATAAAGACGGGCAAATCAGCTTAGAGCTTTAAGAAACAATTTTATTCTTTCGAAATCGCATATTGAGAAACTCTACTAATAGTGAAAAGGCAATAGCAAAATACAAGTATCCTTTTGGAATTGCGCCAACACTTGTGCCAAGAACTTCTAAGTGTGACAGGTGCGCCCCTTCTGCGATAAGCATAAACCCGATCAGGATAAGGAACGAAAGTGCTAAAATCTGCAGCGAAGGATGCTTGTGAACAAAGCGCGTAACAGGATGAGCAAACACCATCATAGCGAGTATAGAAACTACAACGGCAATAACCATGATCCAAATGGCCCCATCCAGACCGCTGGTTATGCCCACTGCAGTCAAAATAGAATCTACAGAGAACACGGCATCTATTAAAATAATCTGAATTAGAATTTTACTCATAGTATTTGCCGCTTTATTCTCTACGCTTTTACTTTTTTCACCTGCATGATCAATCTTTTCATGAATTTCTTTTGTGCTTTTGTAGAGTAAAAAGAGTCCCCCTGCAAATAAGATAAGCGATTGTCCATTTACGGCTACATGCATAAACGAGTTGGAAATCTCAAAAAGCGTGGATTGCATAGCAATCAGCCATGAAATTGCAAAGAGAAGAATAATGCGTAAAACAAGGGCTAGAAGTAATCCTATGTTGGTAGCGGATTTACGTTTTTCTACAGGTAGTTTCCCAACAACGATAGATATAAACACGATGTTATCTATTCCTAATATAATTTCCAAAAAAGTAAGAGTCAACAGCGAAGAAATCGCTTCAGGAGTAAAAAGAAAGTCCATTTAGTTGCTCAGTTTAGTTACCATACCACGTTGCTTATTAGCACTGTCGCCCACTAAATTATACTCAAACGTGTACGTGTTTTCTTTAGTGGTGAGAATTTTCATGTGCACTGCTTTTGAATCTTGATAGGTGAGTGGTCGCATTTTTTTAACAATACATTCGCAATCATTTAGCCACCTTACAGACGAGCTGTCAACTCTGTTCATGTAGTAATCGACTTCAATACTGTCGGTTCGGGTAAACGTTGTCGTGAGAGTATCGCCCAAAATAACAGAAGTGAATGAAAAGGTTCCGTTTTGAAATTCCTTACAGCTCCGCTCTGGCGTAAAACACGCGGTAAAAGTTAGGAGTAGAATAAAAAGTATGAGATTTCTCATACCCCAAAAATATCACTTTTTATTGGTGTATGTACTACAGGTACCGTCGGTATAGAAAACAGTGACGCGTTCCACTTCTTTATCATCAAGCACGGGGTGGCGCGGAGTATTATGTTGTTGAGGTTGTTTAGGTTGATCAATGTTCGGCTGCTCTGGTTGATTGTTTTGCTCAGAAGCAAATAATGTTGGTGCGTCAATAGCACTTTGGGTATTCGTAGCTTCTCTGCCCAAGATCAACCAATCGGAATGAAGGGTAGGGAAGGCGTGAAGAACTTTTAAAACAAAATCTAAGCTCGGTTTGTTTCGTCCCGATAAGATGTGAGAAATAGAAGACCGCTGCACACCAATTTTATCGGCAAATGCGGCAGAACTCAACTCACTATCATCAATTACTTTTCTAATGCGTTCAATTAAAGACATGGTTACATTTGTATATTTAGATTTGTAAATCACCTGTATATTCAAATGTAAGCATTAATCTATAATAATTAATATTAAATCAAAGCTTTCAAAAAATTTATTTAAAATACATATTTACAGTAAGTTAAATAAATTTAGTATTAAAATTAACGAAAATGTATTCAGATGTAAACATTTAGCATAACAGTTTGTTTACAAAGGTAATTTTTAATTGTATAGAATTGTAAACGTGTTAAAGTTTACATTTGCAAACGATGAATGATTTTTTAGAAACACAAGCTTTTCTTGCATCCCGGGATGTAGACGGTCGGTATGTTAATGGTAAGACAATTGTTCCCCTATTAAATTCATTTGGTGCGATTAAAATTGGGGAAAGTGTTGTTAAACGCTCCATTCACGCCATTGATATGGGAAATGGCCCTATTAAAATTTTAATTTGGTCACAAATGCACGGGAATGAGTCTACTGCCACCAAAGCCCTGTTCGATGCTTTGTGTTATTTACAGGAAAACCCCTTGTTTCTAACACCTTTTACGCTTAAAATAATACCTATGCTTAATCCTGATGGTGCAGCTGCCTACACGCGCGCTAATGCGAACAGCATTGATCTTAATAGAGATGCCATAAATCAATCGCAGCCAGAGTCAAAGTTACTAGTTGATATATTTCATGCATTTAATCCAGATTATTGCTTTAACCTTCACGATCAGCGCACCATTTTTGGGGTGAACGGCAATCCTTGTATGCTATCGTTTCTTTCTCCAGCGGCCGATGAACCAAAAAACATAACCCCACACCGAGAAAAAGCCATGGGTGTCATTGGGTATATCCAAAATGCACTGCAAGAACATATCCCAAATCAGGTTGGTCGCTATGACGACACGTTTAACCCAAATTGCTTGGGCGATTTTTTCACTCAACAGGGTACACCAACACTTTTGTTTGAGGCGGGCCAGGTAGGGCAGGACTATGCAAGAAAAGAAACACGTAAGTGGTATGGTTTTTCGATTTTAAAAGCGCTCCAGTGTATTTCTCTCAACCTATACATGCTACCTATTTACCATAAAATTCCTGAAGTGGAAAAGTCTTTTGTTGACGTTTTAATTCAAAATTTAACTTATCAAGAAAATCAGATTGATATTGCTTTGAGATATGTTGAAGTACTTGACGGTAACCAAATAAATTTTATCCCTGTAATCCATAAAATGGGTAAGTTAGACTCGCTAATTGGACATAGAAATATTGATGTTTCGAACAAGACATTTCATTTTGTTAACACTATCTCCATTGAATCTAATGCAGTTTGGTTAGCCGATTTGTTAAATTTAACACATTATTCACATTAAAATTTAGCTATAGAGGCATAATATTCAACGATTTTTTGTTTTCTTTGCTGAAAATTTAAATAATGAATCGTTTTAAGCTCGATGACATTGATCATCAAATCCTAGATATTCTTATCGATAATATGCGTACTCCTTTTACGGATATAGCAAAACGTTTATTAATCTCAGCAGGTACTGTTCACGTTCGTGTACGTAAAATGGAAGAAGCTGGTATCATCAAGGGATCCTCGATTGCGTTAGACTACACCAAAATGGGATATTCTTTTATTGCTTATGTGGGTATTTATCTCGAAAAAACACATCAAACAAAATACGTTTTAGAACGCCTTAGAGAGATCCCGTATGTAACGGTTGCTCATATCACAACGGGTAAGTTTAATATTTACTGTAAACTACGCGCAAAGTCTACAGAGCATGCAAAAGAGATCATTTTCAAAATAGATGACATTGACGGTATTTTACGCACCGAGACAATGATTTCGCTTGAGGAAAGTATCAACGATAAAAAAAGATTAATGCATACAATTTTTAACGATTTATAAAAACTTGTGAATTCACGCACCAAATTAGAACGCTTTGAAAGCAGTGTTCTCTCGAAGTTCAAACTTTACGATAGTATATTTTCAACATTACCTTATTCCAAAATCACGAATACAGCAACATTATTACCGCTTTTTGCGGCAAGCTGTGTTGATGGGTATGAAAACGGAGAAGACCCCAAAACAATAGTTGAGGGTTTTTTTTCACGCTATTTTCCTGATTTTAGTAACGCCCAACAAACCGACTTGCTTTTTCGT
>ERZ802822.28-NODE-28-length-99492-cov-12.631695_pt1 | contig 99492 bp, 108 predicted proteins | sample MGYA00345649_ERZ802822 | MGnify/ENA primary metagenome ERZ802822 (study PRJEB30503, sample SAMEA104212359) | marine metagenome | biome: Westerlies Biome; feature: [SRF] surface water layer (ENVO:00010504) within the epipelagic zone...; material: water... | reverse complement strand
CATTGAATTAAATATCGTTCACTGGTTGAACTCAACCTTGGACATCCCAATCCCCAAATCTTCAGCCAATGCGTCCTTGGAGTGATCGTCCGATCCAAGATTGCTTGGAATCATTGGAACATCTACCGCCCCAATTGTTTCGGATTGAGCCGCATCCCTATGCGTCTGTCGGAGCTCCCTATGGCCAAGGGAAGGACCCGTTTCGTTTGCGATCCGGTGTCGTCAGGCGCTTACTTCAGGCGCAGAATCAATTGCGTCACCGTGCCCCTGAGCTCCGTTTCGCCATCTTCGATGCATGGAGACCGATCAGCGTTCAGGCCTTCATGGTGAATTACACCATCGATCAGCTATGCCGAGAACGGGGTGTCGATCGCGATGATCCTCGTCAAGCAGTTGACTTGCAGACTGTGGAATCTGACGTGGGGCGCTTTTGGGCTCCACCGAGTCGAAATCCTCAGACCCCTCCCCCCCATAGCACCGGCGCTGCTGTGGATCTCACCCTTGCAACGGATGCTGGCGAGCTGCTGGCGATGGGTTCACCGATTGATGCCATTGGAGCCGTTTCAGAACCTGATGTCTTCGCCAATGCATCCGATCCAGCGGAGCAGCTGTTTCATCAACGGCGAGACCTTTTGCGCACGGTGATGGCGTCTGCCGGGTTTGCTCAACACCCAAATGAATGGTGGCACTATTCCTATGGAGACCAATTGTGGGCTTGGCGGAGTGGCGCCGAAGCAGCGATCTATGCGGAAGCAGGAAGCAATTCAGCAACCCCTTGATCGCCAAGTTTGTTGATGTGATCTCCAAAGCTCCGTCTCCCACCAGCTGCTTTCCAGCTCAGCAACAGTGGCTCGATGGTTTGCTCTAGATCCTTGAGTGGAAGCTTCTCCACGTAAGGGCGCGCCAGATTTTGCAAATTCGGGGTGCCGCCCAGCCAGAGCTGGTATTGATTCACCCCATTTCCCACCAAGGCAAGCTCAGCCATATACGGCCGTGCACAACCATTGGGGCAGCCAGTCATACGCACCAGTAGGGATTTTTCAATCTCCAGACGTCTGAGCTGGGCATCGAGTCGATCCAACACATCGGGAAGAATCCGCTCGGATTCTGTAATCGCTAAACCGCATGTCGGCAGTGCTGGACAGGCAATCGCATGTCGGGCCAAGGGTGCCGGTGACTCCGGTACATCAAAGCCAAGCTCAGCCAAAGCCGATCGAATACCAGCGCGTTGTGCGGTTCCGATGTTGCAGAGCAATAGATCTTGGTTTGCCGTGAGCCTGATTTCCAGCTGATAGGTCTCGACGAGCTGCCGTAGCCCTTGCTTGAGCGTCCCTTCCAACCGGCCGCACAGCAGGGGTAGTCCCACAAACCAGAGCCCGGCCCGCTGACGGTGCCAACCCAAGTAGTCGAGGAGTTTGGGTTTGGGTTCGTTGCGGAGTCCTGTGAGCTCAGCCTTGAAATAATCCTGCTGCAACGTCTGGCGGAACCATTGAATTCCTTTGTCGTGCAGCAAATATTTCATCCGAGCGTGGGGTCGGATGACCCGGTCGCCATGGTCTCGCTGTAGCGCGAGGATCGACTGAACCACGTCTAAGACGTGTTCTGCTGCAACGTATCCGAGGGGATCAGCGATGCGAGCGAACGTTTCTTCCTTGTTGTGGGTGCGTCCCATGCCACCGCCCACATAAACATTGCAACCTTTCAATTCTCCAGACGGATGGGTGAAGACCACCAATCCGATGTCTTGCGTGAGGAGATCGATGGAGTTGTCGCCGGGCACGGTGACGCCAACTTTGAATTTTCTTGGCAGGTAGGTGTCGCCGTAGAGAGGTTCAGCCTTACTTCCGGAGTAGACCCTGCCTTCCGATTGGCGTTGTCGCGCCTGTTTTACCGCCTTGGATGGTTTGAAGCGATAGCTGAGGTCGCCATCCACCCAAAGGTCGAGATACGACCCTTCAGCTGCTTCTGGGCTGAGCAGGTCGGCAATCTCGTCAGCTAACTGCCGGGCCACTGGGTAACCACCTTTTTCATAGGGGGCAGGGGGAGCCATCACATTTCTGTTGATGTCGCCACAGGCAGCAAGGGTGGATCCCAAATTGCGCACGATGGTGCCGATCACCTCTTTCAGATCGGCTTTAGGGATCCCGTGCATCTGGAAGGCCTGACGGGTCGTGGCTCGAAGGGTTCCATCTCCAATTCGGTTGGAGAGCTCATCGAGGGCCAAAAACAATTGGGCAGGGATTCGCCCACCCGGGCTGCGAAGCCGCAGCATCATTTGCCAGCTACGGATCTTGTCGGTTTTTCTGAGTTCTCGGTGGTGCTGTTGATAGCTGCCATGAAACTTCAGGAGCTGAACAGCGTCCTCGCTGAAGCGCACCTCATCGTTGCCAAGTTCCGTCAACAACGGCTCGCGCAGATGGTCGCTGTCGAGCTTGCGTTGCTCTGCTTTTGAGAGGCTGTTGGTTTGAGGTTCCGCCACGTCCACAGAGCCTTCTCTTGCTCAGATCAGGAATTATCTGCAAACCGTAGCGAAACGGCTTCCAATACAGTCGGCTTGGCTCCTGTCCGTGTCGTGACAACAACGTTTCTTCTTGAAATCGGCACTGAAGAATTGCCGGCAGATTTTGTGCGTCAAGCGCTCGATCAACTCCGAGAACGAGTTCCGCACGACCTTGCTGAAGCACGGTTGAGCCATGGATCGATTTCGATCTTTGGAACCCCACGCCGGTTAGTGGTGTCGGTCCCCAACTTGGACGACCGTCAACCCGATCTCCGTGAAGAGCGAAAAGGTCCTCCGGTTGCTCAGGCTTTCAAAGATGGTGTTCCAGGCCCCGCAGCGATTGGCTTCGCCAAACGCTGCGGCATCGATGCATCGCAGCTCGAGCAACGCGATACACCCAAAGGTCCGTGTGTCTTCGCCACTGTGTTGACGGCAGGGCGCGACGGTGTGTCTCTGCTTAGTGAGCTAATCCCAACCTGGATTGATGCACTGCAGGGCCGTCGCTTTATGCGATGGGGAACTGGGACCCAGCGCTTCAGTCGACCCATTCGTTGGTTGGTGGCGCTCCATGGCGACGATGTGATCGATGTGGAGATGCCTGGAGCAGACCCCGTGGTTCGAAGCGACCGCTTCAGCCGTGGCCATCGTCTCCATGGCAACCAACAGTTGTGTATTGCGTCGGCGAATCAGTACGTCAAAACCCTCCAAGAGGCTGGGGTTTTGGTGGATCGCGATGAACGATCTCGCCTGATCCGAGCGTCGATCGATCAAGGGGCTGAAGCCGCAGAGGGGGAGGCCAACTGCCCGGATCGACTTTTTGAAGAACTCGTTGATCTTGTTGAAGATCCCCGGGTTTTGCAGGGGCAAATTGCGGAGCGATTTCTGCAATTACCCCCTGAGGTGATTTCCACCGTGATGCAAGCGCATCAGCGCTATGTGCCGTTGCAGATTCCAGGACTCGACCCAGACCCGTTGCGATTAACGGCCGAGGCGGTCCTGCGCCCTGAGTTTTTGTTGGTGGCAAATGGCCTTGAGCAGGCCTCGGCGTTGATTACCCGGGGCAATGAGCGGGTCTTAGGGGCCCGTCTTGCCGATGCAGAGTTTTTCCTCGAGGTTGATCGACGTCAGGCCAGTGCGACGCGTCGTGATGCTTTAAGCCGCGTCACGTTTGCCGAGGGGCTTGGCAGTCTTCGTGATCGTTGTGATCGGATTGAACGCCTCACAAACCAGCTCTTAACTGACCTTGCGCTGTCGGATTCGGTTGCTACGGCGTCCCGTCGTGCGGCACATCTGTGCAAGCACGATCTTGTTAGTCAGATGGTGGGTGAATTCCCTGAACTTCAGGGGTTGATGGGAGGCAAATATCTACTGGAGGAAGGCGAATCCCGCGATGTGGCGCTGGCGGTTGTGGAGCACTATTTGCCCAGGGGTGCAGGAGACGTATTGCCGAGCACTGATGCTGGTGCCGTTGTCGCCCTGGCTGAGCGATTTGAGCTGTTACTCAGCATTTTTGCCAAGGGGGAACGCCCCACTGGCTCATCCGATCCCTACGCCCTACGTCGGGCGGGCAACGGTGTGCTGCTCATTCTTTGGAATCAAGGCTGGAAACTTGATCTCAATCTTTTTCTTGCCAAGGCCGTTGAAGCCTGGAGAGAGCTTTTTCCAGCATTTGCGGTGGACACAGCCCAACTCACCAGCGATCTCTCAGCCTTATTGCGACAGCGCATTACGTCGCAACTCGAAGACGATGGTTATGCCGCCGATTTGGTTCAGGCGGTTGCTGGCGGCACCGTTCCGACGAAGCGGCTGTTGCGCGATCCCCTGGATGTGCGGGTTCGTATTCAACTGCTGCGCGGCTTGAGAGATCAGGGGCGATTAACGGCAGTGCAAGCGGTGGTTCAGCGTGCTTCTCGGTTGGCTGAAAAGGGTGACCTACCTCTGGACGTGTTGTCCAGCACTGAAGTGGTGGACCCTTCGCGGTTTGAGTCGGCCAGTGAGAAGGGGCTGTTCGATGCCACAAAACGATTGAACCCCCTCGCTGAAAGTGGTGCCTATCAAGAACTGTGTGACGTTCTTGTGGAATCCACACCGGCACTTGAGGCGTTCTTTGATGGTGACGAGAGTGTGATGGTGATGGCCGATGATTCGGCCCTTCGAATGAACCGACTCAACTTGCTTGGGGTGTTACGCAATCAAGCGGCTGTCTTCGCTCAATTCGAGTTGATTCAAAGCTGACGCGTGCGTTGGCAGCGGCGTCTCGAACGGCTATCGAGGAGCTGCTGCATTTTTTCGACAAGACCGATCAAGAGAACGCATCAGGAACGGGCTCTCAGCAACAAGCTCCGGTCGTGATTCGTCAGGGTGGAAATGGATTGGGGTCCATTGTTGCGGCATTGATCATTGCCGGTGCGGCGATTTACGCCATCAATGTGTGGTCAACCACCAAAAAAGAAACTGCCCCAGGCAAGAACCTGGAGCAGGGAATCGAACGGCTGAAGGACGCCGCGGGACAAGCGATCGCCTCTCGCCAGTGAGGTTGGAGGAAAGCTGGAGTTAATTCACTCCGGCTTTTTCTTTACTGTCTTGTTCTTTGGCTTGGGCTTTGATCTGTTGGGAGGCTTCCTCTGCGAGAAAATCACCATCAGAGCGACCCACTGCTGAGGGCACTGGTTTGTAAACCGGAGGAGCAAGAGCTTCTCCACGGAGCAAACTTCCCAGGGTGCGCAGCGTGAGTTTCACCTGTTGCCATGGATTCATCAGCACCACCCGCTTGTAGAGGTAGCTGTCAAAGGTGAGGCGTTGTACATCTTTGTCGTCGCACATTTCGACAAAGGCTTCCCGCGCTGCATCGTTCCGATAAAAAATGCGCTGCAAGATATCGAGAACGGCATAAGTAGCGCCGTATTTTCGATCCCAACGCTTGAGATAGGTGGATTTGATTTGCTTCTCTGTCGGGACGTTTGCACCGTTGTTGGAGATTTCCACAATCGCTTCCGCGCACATCCGGCCACTTTTGGCAGCGAAGTAGATCCCTTCTCCAGAACTTTTGGTGACGTATCCAGCGGCATCACCCACAAGTGCCATGCGTCCCACGACGCGGCGAGGCCGTGGATGCTCTGGGATTGGGTGAGCTTCAACCTTGATCACTTCACCTTTGAAGAGCCGTTTGGTGGCGCGTTCACGGATGCCCTTCTGCAAACCCTTAATCAGGCTTTGGTTTTGTTGCATCGTGCCGGTACCAACCGCCACGTGGTCATATTTCGGGAACACCCAGGCATAGAAGTCGGGCGACACGTCTGTGCCGACGTACATCTCGGCGAGATCCTCGTAATAGGTCATCTCCTCAGGCGGAAGTTTGATCCGTTCCTGGAAAGCAATCGCCACGTTGTAATCACCGGCGTCCATCGCCTTCGCCACCCTTGAGTTGGCTCCATCGGCACCAACGATCAGATCCACATCGAGGGTTTTAGGCTCACCTGTAGGACCGCCACTGCTGTAATCGGCGTAATGGATGCAGTAAGGCCCTTGACGATTTTTGCCGGTGTCGATTTTTTGCACCAGGCCATTGATCAACGTGGTGCCAAGGTCCGCCGCGCGGTTCCGTAAGAAGGCATCAAACACCTCCCGTCGGCACATACCGATGTAAGCATTTTCGTCGTAACCGAGGGGATCGAGCTGAATATCCACCTCTCGATTGGAGGGGGAAATCATTTTCATGTTCCTCACCTTTCGATCGATGATCGAATCAGGGAGGTTGAATTCCTCAACCATGCAAAGCGGAATGGCACCACCACAGGGTTTGGCGTTGTCCAGTTTTCGCTCGAACAACCAAGTTTCGATTCCAGCCTTCGCGAGAATTTCCGCCGCGCAAGAACCACTTGGTCCTCCGCCAATCACTGCGACTCTCAACATCTCAGCAAAACTCCGCTGGTCTGTTTTTTAAAGCTACTACCGAGAAATCAACTTGTCTTGGTAGCACGGGCTTACACCCTTACGATCGAAACAACATGCATCAGCGCTGTGGTTCGGCCATCCTCTGCGCGACGCTCTGAGCGCGATGACATTCCCGTTGCACAACGCTCTCGACCGCCCCGTCAACGCAAACAAAACAGCGGGCTTGGTCTGTTAATGGGATGTCTTTTCGTTGGCGGTGGGAGTGTTCTGGCCGTGATGGTGGCTCCACAGTTGTTGATGGGCATGGCCCCAAGTGAACCGTTTGAAATTCATGGATTCCGTGAACGGCCTGATGCAGATGGTCGTTTGCTTGGTCACTTCCCTTACCGCGAGGCGTTAATTGAGGAGCTGATTGTTTTTCAACCCGGCGTGGAATTGCATGTTGATACGGCAGCGGCATTGAATTCGATGATGAATGCCGCCATTTCTGATGGCGTTGATCTTCGTTTGCTCAGCGGATATCGCTCGCAAGCACTTCAGGAATCAATCTTTTTCGATGTGGCATCGGAACGCAATCAAACGCCTGAAGAGCGTGCGCAGGTTTCAGCTCCACCTGGGTATTCCGAACACAGCACTGGTTATGCGATCGATCTCGGCGATGGGGAGGCTCAAGAAACCAACTTGTCCACGCAATTCCAAAACACCCAAGCCTTCCGATGGCTTCAAGATCACGCTGCTCGTTATCACTTCGTTCTCTCGTTCCCTGATGGAAACGATCAAGGGGTGATGTATGAGCCGTGGCATTGGCGATATGAAGGCTCCGCAGACGCCCTGCGTCAATTTGAAGCTGCTCGTCGCTACTCCCGTCCTCGCTCGTGAATTCTCCTGAGCTGTTGTCTCCAGCTGGCGACTGGGCTGCTCTTAAAGCGGCTGTTGCATCCGGCGCCGACGCGGTCTACTTCGGCGTTGATGCCTTCAACGCAAGACAGCGCGCCGAAAACTTTCGTTTGGAAGAACTGCCGCAACTAATGCATTGGCTGCATCAGCGCGGTGTGCGGGGCTTTCTCACCTTCAACGTGCTGGTATTTAGCGATGAGCTGGAGTCGGCAGCCCAGTTGCTCCTTGCCGCAGATCAAGCCGGTGTTGATGCGGTGATTGTTCAAGACGTTGGCCTTTGCCGATTAGCCCAACGGTTAGTGCCGCGATTAACCCTGCATGGTTCGACGCAGATGTCGATCACCAGCGCCGCGGGAGTGGCCCAAGCCGCTGCTTTGGGTTGTGAACGGGTTGTCTTGGCTCGTGAGCTCTCTTTGCAGGATCTTGAGCGGCTTCAAAACCAGCTCACCCAGAGGCATTTGCAAATTCCTTTGGAAGTGTTTGTGCATGGCGCGTTGTGTGTGGCCTACTCGGGCCAGTGCCTCACGAGTGAATCGTTGGGGCAACGCAGTGCCAACCGTGGTGAATGCGCCCAAGCCTGCCGCCTTCCCTATGAAATGGTCGTGGATGGCACGTCTCATTCCCTTGAAGATCAGCGTTATTTGCTGTCCCCACAGGATCTTGCCGCCTGGGAACTGCTGCCTGATTTGCAGCGGATTGGGATTGCCAGTCTCAAGATTGAGGGTCGCTTAAAAGACGCCACCTATGTCGCTGCGGTGACGGAGGCCTACCGCAACCGGCTGGATCAGCAGGAAGAAGACCCTTCAGATGTGCGAAGACAATTGGAGCTTGCCTTTTCCCGCGGCTTGTCCACCGGTTGGTTGAGGGGGGTTAACCACCGTCAATTGGTGCATGGGCGTTGGAGTAAGAAGCGAGGCCCGTTGGTGGGGCAACTTTTGGGTGTTGAGCGGGGGGGATGGCTTCAAATTCGAAGTCGTGAGCGGATTCGGCCAGGCCAAGGCGTTGTTTTGGAGGTGCTGTCGTCTGATCCGTTAACTCCACCCCGTGAGATTGGTGGCCGTGTGATGGCCTGTGAGCAGATCGGTCGAGAGCGTTTGAAACTTCGTTTAGGACCTCACCGTCTTGAGACCGAAGCTCTGAGGGCCGGCGCATCGGTATGGCTGACAAGCGATCCGGCTTGGCAAGCCCAGTGGCAACGAGCCTCCCGTCGCGTTGTCGAACCCGTATCCACCCCTTTGGTGCTTGCGGTGGTTGGTGCGGTGGATCAGCCCCTAACGATCGAGGTCCTGCAACCGAGCACCGCAGGACTCAGCGTGCAAAGCGCGATGCCTCTGCAAGTCGCAAGCCAACGGCCACTGGATCACCAGCGACTGACTGAGCAACTGGGACGGCTGGGGGGTACGGCTTGGCGGTTAGAGCGCCTTGAGCTCCATCTGGAAGGGGATCTCTTCTTGCCTGTAGCTGAACTGAATCGGATGCGTCGTCAACTGCTGGATTCGCTTGAAACCCACGCAGAAGCTGAGGAAGCCCCAACGGCAGATCCTGCGGTGACTGTGGACAGTGGGCTGAATGTGCATGACGTCCTCGTCCCGATGCTCAGCTCCCTCGGTGGCTCTTCCACCCCTCTAAACCCTGTGGATCCTCAGGCGCCAGGTTTGGTGGTGCTCGTGCGCAGTCTTCAGCAGCTCAAGGCCCTTAAAGCTTTGCCTTCGTCAATGGCTCCGATTCGATCGGTTGTGGCCGACCTCGAGCATCCGCGTGATTTGCGTGAAGCCGTTGCCATTGCACGTGGGCATTGGCCAGAGGGGATTTGGCTAGCCGGTTCCCGTGTCACACGCCCCAATGAACGGTGGACTTTGGAACCCTTAATTCGGGCCCGACCCGATGGCTTTCTGGTTCGCAATGCCGATCAACTGGAAACCTTGTCTCCACTAGCACCTTGTATCGGTGATTTCTCCTTGAACGTCGCCAATCCCCTGGCGATGTCTTGGTATCGCGAGCATTGGGGTCTGAAACGCCTGACAGCGAGTTACGACCTCAATTTGCAGCAATTGCTTGATTTGACCTCCCATGTCGATGCATCGGCGCTGGAAATCACGCTCCACCAGCACATGCCCTTGTTCCACATGGAGCACTGCTTGTTTTGCGCCTTCCTTTCCGAAGGACATGACCACACAGATTGCGGTCGTCCCTGCGAGACGCACACGGTGACATTGAGGGATCGCAGCGGCGTTGAACATCCGCTGCGCGCTGATTTGGGATGCCGCAACACTTTGTTTAACGGCACGGCCCAGACCGGGGTTGAGGCTCTCCCCGTCTTAAGAAAGGCAGGTGTGACCTCTTTCCGTCTCGAGTTACTGGATGAGGATGCTGAGTCGACGCTGAGACGTGTGCGTCTTTATGCCGATGCGTTGGCGGGTCGACTCGCTTCTAAAGACGTTTGGCGCCAGGAACGCATCCACGACCAACTTGGCGTCACGCGAGGGAGCCTGTTGGTGAAGGGGCCGGAAAAGACCAGTCGCGTCTCACGTTGAGATAACCTTTCGCAGCGCCGTCGTGGCGTTCTTCACAATTCCTGACGAATATCCCGTATGAGCGCCCAGCAAAAGGCGATTCGCAATATCGCGATCATCGCCCACGTTGATCATGGCAAAACGACCTTGGTCGACGCCCTGCTGGCGCAATCCGGAATCTTCCGCGACAACGAAGCTGTTCCGACGTGCGTTTTGGACTCCAACGATTTGGAGCGTGAGCGCGGCATCACCATTCTTTCGAAGAATGCGGCTGTTACTTACAACGACACGCGGATCAACATTGTTGATACCCCTGGCCACGCTGATTTTGGTGGTGAGGTGGAGCGGGTGCTCGGCATGGTTGACGGGTGCTTGCTCATCGTTGATGCCAACGAGGGCCCGATGCCCCAAACCCGCTTTGTGCTCAAGAAAGCATTGGAGCAGGGCTTAAGACCGATCATCTTTGTGAACAAGATTGATCGGCCCCGGGTTGATCCCGAAACCGCAGTCGACAAGGTGCTCGATCTGTTTATCGAGCTGGGTGCTGATGATGACCAGTGTGATTTCCCTTATTTATTTGGTAGCGGTCTTGGTGGTTTTGCCAAGCCAGATATGAAAACAGAGAGCGAAAATATGCGTCCTCTCTTTGATGCGATTCTCCGTCATGTCCCGCCCCCAGTTGGCGATGTAACCAAGCCACTCCAGCTTCAAATTACAACTCTCGATTATTCAGACTTTCTGGGTCGAATCATCATTGGTCGAGTTCATAATGGTGTGATTCGCAAAGGGCAGAATGCGTCCTTGATCAAGGATGACGGAAGTCTTAAAAAGGGAAGAATTAGCAAATTATTAGGCTTTGAAGGCCTTCAACGGGTTGATATTGATGAGGCTTCCGCTGGTGATCTTGTTGCGGTTGCTGGCTTTGATGATGTCAACATCGGCGAAACGATCGCCTGCCCCGATGAACCGAAGGCTTTGCCTCTGATCAAGGTGGATGAACCTACCCTTCAGATGACTTTCGTCGTCAACGATTCCCCTTTTGCTGGAAAAGAAGGAAAGTTCGTTACGAGTCGTCAGATCCGAGACCGTCTGCAGCGAGAATTACTCACGAACGTTGCGCTAAGAGTTGAAGATACGGACTCTCCAGACAGCTTCGCTGTCAGCGGACGGGGAGAACTCCACCTGGGAATTTTGATTGAAACGATGCGCCGGGAGGGCTTCGAGTTTCAAGTGTCCCAACCTCAAGTGATCTTTCGCACAATTGATGGAACACCTTGCGAACCAGTTGAAACCCTCGTCATGGATGTGCCTGAGGCTGCGGTTGGATCCTGTATCGAAAAGCTTGGAACCCGTAAGGCAGAAATGCAAAATATGGAAACAGGAACTGATGGTCGAACCCAACTGGAATTTGTTGTTCCTTCACGGGGATTGATTGGTTTCCGTGGTGAATTTATTCGTGCCACAAGAGGAGAGGGAATTATGAGCCATTCCTTCTTTGAGTATCGCCCAATGTGTGGCGACTTTGATACTCGTAGAAATGGTGTTTTGATCGCATTTGAAGAAGGAACAGCAACGTTCTATGCATTGAAGAATGCCGAAGATCGCGGCCAGTTCTTTATCACACCTGGCACCAAGGTCTACAAAGGAATGATTATTGGTGAAAATACCCGTCCGCAAGATATGGAAATCAATATTTCTAAGGCAAAGCAAGTCACGAACATTCGCTCCGCAGGTGCTGATGTCTTGGATACTCTCCAATCTCCAATTCAGATGACCCTGGAGCGTGCACTGGAATACATCGGACCCGATGAAATGCTTGAAGTCACTCCCGAGTCGATTCGTTTACGCAAATTGCCCGCCAAAAAGATGGCAAAACGTTGATGGCCGAGGAGCCTCAGGCAGATCCCCGCTTTCAGAAAGCTGTTGAACTCTTCAATGATGGTGAGTGGTACGACGCTCATGATGTCTTTGAAGAGCTTTGGCATGAAACGGCCGATCCCCATCGACGAAGCTTGCAAGGTGTGCTTCAGGTCGCTGTGGCTCAACTGCATTTGCAGCGTGACAATCGACGCGGAGCAACGATCCTTTTTGGCGAAGCTCTCGGACGTTTAAAGCGTCCAGGAACCCCTGATTTGGGGCTAGATATCAAAACTCTGTGTACCTCTGTTGAGCAGCGGCTTCGATCTCTGCAACGCGATGAAGATCCCGAGTTGTGCACTGTCCCTGTTTTGCGGGTTGTCGACTGAAAGAAGGTTAAAATCAGTTAACTTGCTGTATGAGGCGTGATCGCTTTAGGGCCGCTCCGATTAAAAAATATTTATTCACTTAGCCTTATGGCTTCGTTATCACTTTGTTCTGCAATTGTTAATGCTCAACAATCAACTGAGACTGGACTAATTACGATTGAATCGGATCAGCAAACAGCAGATAATTCGATTGGTGTTGTAACAGCTCAAGGAAATGTTCGGCTTGTCCATGTTGATCGTGGCATTGTCGCCACAGGTCGTCAGGCTCAATATTTTATGAAAGAGGAGCGCATTGTCTTGAGTGGAGATGTCGATATCGTGCAAAAGAATGGCGACTTACTTCAAGCCGATAAGATTGTTTATTCCTTGGCCGACGAACGAGCACTGGCGACGCCATCTGAGAATCAACAGGTGTTCAGTCAATGGAGTTTTGGTGGTAATGATGATGATTCCACCCCTGTAATTCCATGAGTCTGGAGCTCCAAAATATCTCCATCTCTTTGGGTGGACGGCAGCTGGTTAAGTCCGTCAACATCGACCTCTCTCCGGGAGAGGTTGTTGGTCTGCTTGGTCCGAATGGGGCTGGTAAAACAACCACGTTCAATCTTGTTATTGGATTGCTTCGTCCCGACGTTGGTCAGGTTCTGTTGGATGGACAGGATGTCACTGAGCTATCCATGCCCGAACGCGCGAGATGCGGTATCGGTTATTTGCCACAGGAGGCAAGTGTTTTCCGACAACTCACAGTTCGTCAAAATCTTGATCTTGCCCTTGATCAAACAGACTTAACGACTAAAGATCGTCGTGATCGACGCAACCAACTCATCGATGAGTTTCACCTGAGTGAGTTTATTGATCGTCGCGGTTTCCAACTATCCGGTGGTGAACGCCGACGCTGCGAAGTTGCAAGGGCATTAGCAGTTGGCCGTGATGGTCCTCAATATCTTCTTCTAGACGAACCTTTTGCCGGTGTTGATCCTTTGGCTGTGGCCGATCTGCAGAACTTGATTCAATCGTTGCGGCAACGGGGCATGGGAATTTTGATCACGGATCACAACGTGAGGGAAACGCTGGCGATCACTGATCGAGCAACAATCCTCAATGATGGTGCAATTTTGGCGTCTGGTCGGGCTGAGCATGTGTCTAAAGATCCGTTGGTACGTCGCTATTACCTTGGCGAGGACTTTCAGTTGTGATTAGAACCTGTAGCCGTTGGATTCACAAACTATCTCTCCTGGACCGATGGTTGCTTGCTGAGATCGCTGCCCCCCTTCTTTTTGCCGTTGCTGCTTTTACGGTGTTGGGGCTCTCCATTGGAGTGATGTTTGAGCTTGCAAGACGTCTTGTTGATGGTTTGCCGATCTTTGTGGCGTTACAGCTTCTTCTGCTCAATATTCCAAGTTTTTTAGTCCTCTCACTACCGATGGCGACCTTGTTTGCAACGCTGCTTGCTTACAGCAAGTTGTCATCGAACAGTGAGCTCACGGCACTTCGTAGCCTTGGTGTATCAACCATACGCTTAGTTGTTCCCGCGCTTGCTTTATCGATACTTTTAACAGGTCTTACTTTTGTTTTTAATGATGTCATTGTTCCAAGGGCTAATACCCAGGCTGAAATAACGTTGCAGCGAGGTCTTGGCCGAGCCCTTGCTACTGAAAAAGGAAAAGATATTACCTTCAATAGTTTTGGCAAAATTTACGATCCAAAAACTCAATTAATTTCAACCGGTTTGCGTCAGCTCTTTTATGCAAGACGTTATGAAAATGGAGAGATGTTGGATGTCACACTTCTCGATTTTTCACGCGCTGATTATCGACAGATGTGGATTGCTGAGCGTGCTGTTTATAACGAATCGAAGGCTATGTGGGAATTCTTTAATGGACAGGTTCTAACCCTGAATCCAAACGGAAGTACAACGCGGTTGGCATTCGATGAAAACTTTTATCCACTAAGCTCCGGCCCTCTTCAAGTCGCAGAATTACCAGATGATGCTAATGATATGACTTTATCTCAAGCAATATCGGCGGAAAAAATTGAATCGGATGCAGGAAATATTAAAGCAGCCCGAAAGTTAAGAGTCCGCATCCAAGAAAAATTCTCATTTCCAATGGCGTGCATCGTTTTTGGTTTGATTGGCAGCAGTCTTGGTGCACGGCCTGGATCTCGCACCAGTCGAAGTCAGGGGTTTGGTGTCAGTATCCTTCTGATTCTTGGTTATTACGCTCTGAGCGTTAGTTTTAGTTCATTAGGCGTGAGTGGAATTCTTCCACCGTTTTTGGCCGCTTGGCTTCCGGTTCTGATCTCCCTTGGAGCTGGTGGCTTGCTTCTGCGCCAGGCCAGTCGTTAGCGTCCGCGCCAGACTCTCTATCACCCCTTGATTTGGTTTGTTGAACGCTCCGTTTGAACTAGTAACAAGCCTTGGGTTTGCGGCTTTTGTTCTTCTGTTGATTGCCCTGCCGATTGCCTTCTGGTCGGTATCCAGCGACTCCAGGCCTGGTGTTGTTCGCTTGTTGGTTGCGGTCGCGAACCTTTTGCTCACGGCTCAACTTGTACTCCGCTGGTGGCAGTCGGGTCATTTCCCCATCAGCAACTTGTACGAATCGCTCTGTTTCCTTGCCTGGGCATGCACCCTCACGCAGTTGCTGGTTGAGCGTGCATGGCCATCACCCATTGTTGCTGCAGCCGCAACTCCGATGGGATTGGGCTGCATCGCATTTGCGAGCTTTGCACTACCGGATCAATTGCAGTCGGCTGCCCCATTGGTGCCCGCTTTGCGCTCCAGTTGGTTGGTCATGCATGTGAGCGTGATCATGGTGAGCTATGCCGCATTGTTAGTGGGGTCGTTGCTGTCCTTGGCGGTCTTGGTGATGGATCGAGGCGAAGCCTTGCAGCTTCGAAGTAGTTCGATTGGAAGCGGTGGATTTCGCCAAGCAGTCACAACTCCTGATTCAGGCTTCTTACAGCTTCAATCTCTCGAGATCAGTACAAATGAACAGCTAGATAGCCTTAGTTATCGCACAATAACGGTTGGATTTTTAATGCTCACTGTTGGAATTATTAGTGGGGCTGTTTGGGCAAATGAAGCCTGGGGTAGTTATTGGAGTTGGGATCCAAAGGAAACTTGGGCTTTGATTTGTTGGTTGGTCTATGCCGCTTATTTGCATACCCGTTTGAGTCGCGGCTGGCAGGGACGACGACCTGCACTTGTTGCAGTGGTTGGCTTGATAGTGATTGCTGTTTGCTATATCGGTGTTAATTTACTAGGTATTGGTTTGCATAGTTATGGGTGGTTCTTTTAACACTTAATCAAGCAGCTTAGCCCTTTCGATAAGTTATTTTTGGAGTTGTACGTTGTTCTAGATTTATTTTTACTGCAGTTAAGATTTCTTGGTTAAGATTATTTCTGCATTGGTGAGCTTGCCAAAAATCTTATTCTAAATCCTTGCTTCTGTGTAGCTGTCGCACTTTCTTGAGAGCTGATGCCTGATGTCTTAGGTTTCAATTTTGTTGTGTCAACCGGCGTGATGTTTGCGCGAGCCACTAAAGTTTCCGATTGAACATTTCCCGAAGGTTGAACTGTTGGCTAAGTAATGTTGAAGATAATTTGTTTTCGCTGTAAACTTTGAATATCTTGTAGTAATTTTAAGTAAAATCCCATGATCTACGCGAAGGAACAAATTATTGAAGCATTGTGCCATGAATATAAAGCTCTATTTACCCAGGAAACTTTTGATCCAGCATCTGATTTGAGCTATGACGACTATCGTAATTCCATGTTGAGCAAAACTTTGCCAGAGCTGATCAAGGAAACATCACCAGATTTTGAATATTATACCCTCGATGCATTCATGAAAAAGTATGGCCAATAGTAGAAGATTTGTTTGTAATTTTTGCGGCTTAAGTCCCAGAACTGTTCTGCGTATTAATAAATAATAGTTATTAAGCTTGATTCAATGCTTTTAAGTTGAGCCGAATTATTTTTTTAGTGATAATTCGTAAGGACGTCGAGTGACCTTCGGTGATCAAATTGAAAAGTTTGATTGACTAACTCGACCAAGGCTGTGCAGCCCTAAGCAAATTGATTGTTGGATTTCAGCGATATCTCTTGATGTCGTATGGGCATTCGTCGAGAGATGTGTCGTTCTGCCCTAATGATGTAAGGCAGAACGAGTGTGTTCTCTTAAGGCTGAGTGATGCGATTAACGCTTGCTCGTGCGAATGCCCTCGATCGCCTTGGCGTAATCGGGTTGGTTGAACACACCGGAGCCAGAAACGATTGCATTGGCACCAGCTTCGATCACTTTCCACGCATTCGATCCTTTGATGCCGCCGTCGACTTCAATCCAAGGATCTAAGCCCCGTGCATCGCACATCTTGCGCAGATCACTGATTTTTTGCACCTGATTCTCGATAAAGCTTTGTCCGCCAAAACCTGGGTTGACGCTCATGATGAGCACCAAATCACAAAGCTCCAGGCAATATTCCAGTGTGTCGAGTGGGGTCCCAGGGTTCAGTACGGCACCGGCTTTCTTGCCAAGATCTTTGATCTGGCCCAGGTTGCGATGAAGGTGAGGGCATGCCTCGACCTGAACAGAAATAATGTCTGCGCCAGCCTTGGCAAAATCCGGTACGTATTTTTCAGGCTCCACAATCATCAAGTGAACATCGAGGGGCTTCTGTGTCACAGGGCGCAGAGCCTCAACGATCAATGGGCCAATGGTGATGTTGGGCACAAAACGACCATCCATCACATCCACGTGAATCCAGTCAGCACCTGCCTTGTCGACGGCCTCCACCTCAGCACCGAGTTTCGAAAAATCGGCTGAGAGAATTGACGGAGAGACGACAAGACTTTTGGCGGACATCGCAGCGCTAATGGTTTGACCCAGCAATGTTACATCGATTACTAAGGCATGTTTCTGGCGTGCTGTCGCCGTCTTATCCCTGCTGCGACAAGGTCTGTTTTCGATCAAACCAGGATGGGTGAGGTTCGTTTGCTCGTCGTTTAGAGATGGCCATTCAGCTGTGGTTCTTATGACTTTATTTTGTTTAGATCCTTATTTGTTTATGCAGTAGAATTTGATTCTGAATGCTAACTTCTTTGCTTGATGAAAACCATTCATGCGATTTGCATGGCCTGCTGGAAATATTTTACTCTTTGATTATGCAAAAAGCTTTAATATATAGCGATTGAAATTATCATCAACTTGATTTGTGCGCTGCTTTTATTTGTGGAAGTTCTGTATTCCATGTGCTAACAAATTGAATTGTCCATTGATTTATTCGTGATCAGTTTTTAATGTGTTTTAGGGCGATTAATCCAGCTTTGTGTGCTCTTTTGAGCTTGCCTCCTTTCGCCAATATTACAACTCATTGTCGAAGTTTCTGTGGAGATTGGAAACACCCTGGGATCTCTCCAATTCTTTCAAATCTCTGCCCGGGGGTGAGTTGCTGACTCGCTATTCGTTTTACTCGCAAGGCAAAAGTGCGTTGAGTTTTTTTTTGAGGCTTCTCCTCTCTGCTGAGACTGGGGTATCGCTGATACAGTGAGCCGCGCTTCTAAGCCGAGATCGACTGCGGCATGGGCCAACTGCCCTGTCAGCACGCCTCGCTAGCCCAATTACCCTCATTATCCGGAGTCCCGTGGATCAGTCGCTTATTCAGGAAATTCTCGAGATCGTCGAGCAGGCCGCCATTGCTTCCGCCACGCTCTCCGGCAAAGGCCTGAAAGACGAGGCTGATGCTCTTGCAGTTGATGCCATGCGTAAGCGCATGAATCAGATCAATATGCAAGGCAAGATCGTGATTGGTGAGGGTGAGCGCGACGAAGCTCCCATGCTTTACATCGGAGAAGAAGTTGGAACGGGCAACGGCCCTGGCGTTGACTTCGCAGTGGATCCCTGCGAAGGCACCAACCTTTGCGCCTACAGCCAGCGTGGCTCGATGGCAGTTTTGGCAGCTTCCGACCGTGGTGGTCTGTTCAACGCTCCCGACTTCTATATGAAGAAACTCGCAGCACCTCCAGCTGCGAAGGGAAAGGTTGATATCCGTAAATCAGCCACCGAAAACATCAAAATCCTTAGCGAGTGCTTAGGTCTTGCTCCTGATGAGCTCACCATCGTTGTGATGGATCGCGCCCGTCACAAGGATTTGATTGCTGAAATTCGTGCCACCGGTGCTCGGATTCAGCCGATTTCCGATGGCGACGTTCAAGCGGCGATTGCCTGTGGTTTTGCTGGTACGGGTACCCATTGCTTGATGGGTATTGGAGCCGCCCCCGAAGGTGTGATTTCTGCTGCTGCCATGCGCGCGTTGGGTGGTCACTTCCAAGGACAGCTGGTGTATGACCCTGCCATTGCTCAAACCTCTGAGTGGGCAGACATGACGAAGGAAGGCAACTTGCAGCGTCTTGCTGAAATGGGCATCACTGACCCAGATAAGGTGTACGAAGCCTCGGAGCTCGCTTGCGGCGAACATGTTGTTTTTGCTGGCAGTGGCATCACTGATGGGCTTCTCTTCAACGGCGTCAAGTTCGAAGCCGATTGCACACGCACGAGCAGCTTGGTCATCAGCAACATGAACAACACGTGCAGTTTCACCACCACCATCCACATGAAGGATGGAGCTCAAAGCATCGCTTTGAACTAATCGTCCAACACGGTTGAGAGGATCATTTCCATGCACATAGCCGTCGTCGGCCTCAGTCATCGCACGGCTCCGGTGGAAATCCGGGAAAGGCTCAGTATTCCTGAGCAGAGCATGGAAATGTCTCTCAAAACCCTTCGGGGAAACGACCAGGTGCTTGAGGCGTCAATCCTCAGCACCTGCAATCGACTTGAGATCTATACCTTGGTTCGCCACCCTGAACTCGGAGTGGGAGCTGTCAATGAATTTTTGAGCAATCACTCTGGTTTGCAAACTGGAGAATTGTCTCCTCATTTATTCAACTTTCATCACCAAGATGCGGTTGATCATTTGCTACGAGTTGCTGCTGGTTTAGACAGTCTTGTTCTGGGAGAAGGTCAAATCCTTTCCCAGGTTAAAAAGATGATGCGGCTTGGGCAGGAACATAAATCCCTGGGCCCGATCTTGAATCGATTGCTCACACAAGCTGTTACGACTGGAAAAAAAGTTCGCAGCGAAACGAATTTAGGAACTGGTGCCGTATCCATCAGTTCGGCGGCCGTTGAACTCGCACAACTCAAGTTGGGTCAGTCGCGCGGCGTTGACGACTTGGTCAGCCTTGAAAGTGAGCAGATCGCTGTTGTGGGGGCAGGTCGGATGAGTCGACTACTTTTGCAGCACCTCCAAGCGAAAGGCGCATCAGGCGTAGTTCTTGTTAATCGAACCGTTGAAACTGCTCAGCGTCTCGCCAACGATTTCCCGGATTTATCTGTTGAGTGCAGTCCCCTAACTGATCTCAACACCTTTCTCAGCACGTGCTCTCTTGTCTTCACCAGCACGGCTGCTGAAGATCCAATTATTGATGCATCGCGACTCAAGCCCCTCAATCGCCGAAGTCAGCTTCGCTTAATTGATATTGGTGTGCCCCGCAACGTTGCTGCCGATGCAGCGACCGTTGATGGCGTTGAATCCCACGATGTTGATGATCTCGAAGAGGTCGTAGCACGCAACCAGGAAGCGCGGCAGGCCATCGCCCGTGAGGCTGAGCATCTGCTCCAGGATGAAGCTCAACAATTCCTCGACTGGTGGGACAGCCTTGAGGCGGTTCCCACCATCAATCAATTGCGGTCGTCGATGGAAACGATTCGCACTGAGGAGTTGCAAAAAGCGCTGAGCCGTATGGGACCAGACTTCTCAGCCCGTGAGCGCAAGGTTGTTGAGGCTTTAAGCAAAGGCATCATCAACAAAATTCTGCACACCCCTGTGACCAAATTGAGGGCTTCACAAGCCCGTAGCGAGCGCCAACAGGCGCTTCGTGCCGTCGAGCGACTCTTTGATCTAGACCCTTCCTGACTCATGAGCTGGGGCTGTCCAGAGTTGATTCCCAGCAATCTCGTCCGATTCGTGCTCCAGGTTGGTTTTCAGAAGGAATTCTCCGGTAAGTTCTTGCGGCAACGCCGATTTGGGTAGCGGCATGAAGAGAGTTCTGGCGATTATTCTTGGCGGCGGTGCTGGTACCCGCCTCTATCCCCTTACCAAGATGCGGGCGAAGCCTGCTGTTCCTCTAGCAGGCAAATATCGACTGATCGATATCCCCATTAGTAACTGCATCAACTCCGACATCCACAAGATGTACGTGATGACGCAGTTCAACAGCGCATCGCTGAATCGTCATTTAAGCCAAACTTTTAATCTATCTAATTCCTTTGGCGGAGGATTTGTTGAAGTGCTTGCCGCTCAACAAACCCCCGATAGCCCTTCTTGGTTCGAGGGAACTGCCGATGCTGTTCGTAAATATCAGTGGCTTTTTCAGGAATGGGATGTCGACGAGTATTTGATCCTGTCCGGTGATCAGCTGTACCGGATGGATTACAGCTTGTTCCTTGAACATCACAGACGCACAGGTGCCAATCTCACCGTTGCCGCTCTCCCCGTCGATGCGAAGCAGGCTGAATCGTTTGGATTAATGCGCACGGATAGTGATGGAAATATTCAAGAGTTCCGTGAGAAGCCCAAAGGGGAATCCCTGCTTGAGATGGCTGTCGATACATCTCGATTTGGATTAACTCCCGAATCTGCTCAGGAGCGTCCCTATTTGGCATCAATGGGGATTTACGTGTTCAGTCGCGACACCCTGTTTGACCTGCTTGACAAGCATCCAGGCCACAAAGACTTTGGAAAAGAAATTATTCCCGAGGCGTTGAAGCGTGGGGACAAGCTTCAAAGCTATGTCTTTGATGATTACTGGGAAGATATTGGAACCATTGGTGCTTTCTATGAGGCCAATCTTGCCTTAACTCAGCAACCCACTCCACCATTTAGTTTTTACGATGAAAAGTTTCCTATTTATACCCGTCCCCGCTATTTGCCCCCTAGTAAGTTAGTTGATGCTCAAATCGTTAATTCTATTATTGGTGAAGGTTCTATCCTCAAATCTTGCAGCATTAATCACTGTGTATTAGGGGTCCGGAGCCGTGTTGAAACCGACGTTGTGTTGCAAGACACTCTGGTAATGGGCGCTGATTTCTTTGAATCGAATGAGGAGCGCGAAACTATCCGTCAGCAGGGGGGGATTCCTGTTGGTGTGGGCCCTGGCACAACTGTGAAGCGGGCAATCCTCGACAAGAACACTCGTATCGGCTCAAACGTTTCGATCATCAACAAAGATCATGTGGAGGAGGCTGATCGTTCCGACCTCGGCTTCTACATCCGTAATGGAATTGTCGTTGTTCAGAAGAACGCCACGATCCAGGATGGAACCGTGATTTGATCCCGATGTTGTGATCTGGAGCTGAAGGACATCCATCCTCCATCCCTGACACAACCCTCTGAATGTGCAGCGGACCACCGTCTAGATGCTCACACTGGCATCAGTCGTCGACAGCTCTCAGAGCATGACCAAGTCCCACTTCGGTTTAATCGGTCTCGGTGTTATGGGCGAAAATCTCGTCCTTAATGCCGAGCGCAATGGTTTCTCAAGCGTTGTATACAACCGCACGTATTCCAAAACCGAGGATTTTTTAAAGGGGCAAGGCGCCGGTAAAAACATTCAAGGCGCGACTGATCTTCAAGATTTCGTCGAAAAGCTTGAACGTCCACGTCGAATTTTGATGATGGTGAAGGCGGGTCCTGCTGTAGACGCCGTTGTTGACCAGCTTTCCCCTTTGTTGGATGAGGGTGACCTCTTAATTGATGGTGGCAACTCCGATTATCAAGACACCGAACGTCGTGTGAAGCAGCTGGAAAGCAAGAGCTTTGGCTTCATCGGTATGGGTGTTTCTGGAGGTGCCAAGGGGGCCCTCGAAGGTCCCAGCATGATGCCAGGTGGAACCAAAGCGTCCTACGACGCGATTGAGAGCCTTGTGACCAAGATGGCCGCCCAGGTTGAAGATGGGCCTTGCGTCACCTACATCGGCCCTGGCGGTTCAGGTCACTTGGTGAAAACCGTTCACAACGGCATTGAGTACGGCATTGAGCAGATTTTGGCCGAGGCCTACGACCTGATGAAGCGGGTCAAAGGAATGAATGGAGACCAAATGGCTGATGTTCTCGGCCAGTGGAATTCCACAGAAGAGCTGGCGTCGTACTTGGTGGAAATCACCGAAGTTTGTTTGCGCACCAAAGATCCCAAGGATGGCGGCGACTTGGTTGAAAAGATCATGGATCAGGCCGGACAAAAAGGCACGGGTCTTTGGACTGTGGTGACTGCGTTGCAGATGGGCGCTTCTGTTCCCACGATTTATGCCTCTTTGAATGGACGGGTGATGAGTTCAATGAAGCCCCAACGCGTGAAGGCTGAGACGGTGTTGAAGGGTCCGTCGGTCAAAGATTTTGATCTTGGTCAGCCGTCCGATGCAATGTCTCCATTGATGGATGCCGTTGTTTTGAGCTGTGTGGCCAGTTATGCCCAGGGTATGGAGCTTTTGCGCATTGCTTCCAACGATCTTGATTACGGCTTGGACATGCCGTCCATTGCTCAGATTTGGAAAGGTGGTTGCATCATTCGCTCGCGCCTGTTGAAGCGCATCCAAGACGCCTTTAGCGCCGACCCCCAGCTTGAGAATTTGATGGTGGATCCTTGGTTTGCCGATCAAGTCAACCGTCGGTTGCCTGGTTTAGCGCAGGTAGTGGCTGGTGCTGCTGAAGCGGGTATTCCTGTGCCCTGTTTCAGTAGCACCCTCGACTACATCAACAGCTATCGCACAGGTCGGTTGCCCCAAAACCTTGTGCAGGCCATGCGCGACTGCTTTGGCTCCCATACCTACAAGAGGGTTGATGAAGAGGGGAGCTTCCACACCGAGTGGTTGGATTGAGCGGTTCATCGATGACGAACTACCGCGTTGTTCAAGCCAGTGATTCCGAGGACCTGGCTCGCCAGGCCTCTCAGACCATTGCTGCTCAGATTGCTCTGACTCTCGATCAACGGGATCGTTGTCAGATTGCTCTATCAGGTGGATCAACCCCGAGCAAAGCGTATGCGTTGCTCGGGCAAGAACATCTGCCTTGGGACAGGGTTGATGTTGTTCTTGGAGATGAACGTTGGGTTTCAGCCAACGACGACTCCAGCAATGCCCGCATGCTTCGACGAACATTGCTGGCGGAGGGTCCTGCCTCCGTGGCGGCCTTCCATCCGGTGCCCACTGTGGAGCTCGAAAATGCTGAGGCCAGTGCCGTGGCCATGGCCGATTTGGTGTCGCGACTGTGTCCGGCTAACCCGCCCATTTTTGATGTGATGTTGTTGGGCCTTGGCGACGATGGCCACACCGCTTCTCTTTTCCCAGGCACGGAGGCCCCCGGGGTGACCGACCAGTGGGCAACCGTTGGCCGTGGCAAAGGCCTTGACCGCATCACTCTCACCGCCCCTGTGCTCAGCGCTGCCCGTCAGGTGATCTTCTTAGTGAGTGGTGCCAACAAACAAGAGGCCTTAAAACGTCTACTGGATCCAACAGAATCTTCGGAACGCACTCCCGCTCGACTGGTTCAACCTGCTAATGATGTGCTGATCATTGCTGATCAGGATGCAACCGCCGGCCTCTAACCACGTTCTGTTCCAAGGCAGCGACTTCGCTGAATGGGCAAGTTTGAACGACACCATCATGGGGGGAAATTCCCGTGCGGGATGTCGAACTACAGCGGATGGCCTGCTGCTTGAAGGACAGCTCGTCGAGGCGGGAGGTGGATTCGTGAGTTGCCGATCACCGCGTTTGCAACCTCCTCTCGATCTTTCTCCATTCTCTGCTCTTCAGATCGATGTGGACGGTGAAGGTCGGACTCTCAAAATCGCTCTGGGCTGCAGAGATGGCGCCATGGGACTGACCGAATTGATTCCTGGAGGCGTGCGCTGGGTCATCGATGTGCCAACAGAACCGGAAGGAACAACCCGTCTCACGATCCCGTTTACTGCCTTGCACCCCACCATTCGCGCCAAGCCTGTGGGGCTGCCGCTGAAGTTCGACGTCAGCGGTATTACCCGCCTCCAGGTGCTTCACTCCAAGTTTGGAGATGCCGGCGCTCTCAATCCTGGTTTCAGGCCAGGGGATATTCGACTTTTAATTCGATCGATTCGAGCGTTGCCTTAACGCCATGGATCTTTTAAAGCTGATCGCGAAGTCGGCAGATGTGTGCCTCAAGCCGTGGGTCCATGCGGTTGTGCCAACCGACCCTTCAGATCCCGCTGTTTTGGATGAGTTGAATGTGCGGATCGAATGCCGCGATCCCCAGGGAGAACGCTGCCCTGACCGGGACTTGGAGCTGGAGATTTATCGCAGCGGCAATGACATCAACTTGATGCTGAGTTGGTGGGATCAGCCGGAGCGGCCGATGCTTTGGCAGGGCCGCCATCCCGTTTGGATGCATGGAGAAAGTGGCCAGCGACTCTCTGCGCCTCAGGACGCAGGACCGCTAGAAGCCCTAGGACGACGGTTGCATTCTCTTTTGCAGCCCGTTAATTAATCAGGTTGATCGGTCACAGCACCTTTGCTGGACGTGGAGACCAGACGGGCATATTTCCCCAAAATACCAGTGGTGTAACGAGGTTTTGGTTTTGACCATGCTGCCCGTCGTTTGGCCAACTCCGGCTCGTCAACGTTGAGTTGAAGCGAGAGTTGATCGGCATCGACCGTGATGCTGTCTCCCTCTTCGACAAGACCAATCGTTCCACCAACAGCCGCTTCGGGAGCAACGTGTCCCACGACGAGTCCGTAGGTGCCGCCACTAAAGCGTCCATCGGTGATCAAGGCCACTTTGTCACCGAGTCCCTGCCCGACGATGGCTGAGGTGGGAGCCAACATTTCCCGCATTCCAGGCCCTCCGACCGGACCTTCGTAACGGATGACGATCACGTCTCCAGCGTTGATCTTTTTCTGAAGAATCGCGGCCAAACAATCTTCCTCACTTTCAAACACTCGAGCCGGTCCCGTTAGCACTGGGGTTTTAACGCCGCTGATCTTGGCCACGCTGCCCTCGATGGCCAGATTTCCTTTGAGGATGGCGAGATGTCCCTTCCTGTAAATGGGATGACTTAAGGGTCGGATCACGTCCTGGCCTGCAGGTGGTGTGGATGGCACATCCGCCAACAATGCGTTGAGACTTTTCCCTTCCACTGTTTGACAATCGCCGTGGATCAATCCGGCATCAAGCAGCAACTTCATGACCTGTGGAATTCCTCCGGCGTTGTGTAGATCAACGGTGACGAATCGACCGCTTGGTTTGAGATCGCAGATCACTGGGACGCGCTGACGGATGCGTTCAAAGTCGTCGATGCTCAACTCGACCCCTGCGGTGCGTGCAATCGCCAGCAAGTGCAAAACGGCGTTCGTGGAGCCACCGACCGCCATGATCACGCTGATGGCATTTTCGAATGCTTTTTTAGTGAGCAGATCGAGCGGACGGATGTTGGCCTTCACGGCATCCATCAACACCTCTGCTGATCGGGCTGCGCTATCGGCTTTTTCTTGGTCTTCCGCAGCCATGGTGGAGCTGTAAGGAAGGCTTAAACCCATTGTTTCAATGGCCGCACTCATCGTGTTGGCGGTAAACATTCCGCCGCAACTTCCTGCACCTGGGCAGGCATTCTTTTCCACAGCAGTGAGTTGTTCCTCATCGATCTTGCCGCTGGTGATTTGACCAACGGCTTCAAAGGCACTCACCACAGTGAGATCACAGCCACCGAGTTTCCCTGGCTTAATCGTTCCCCCATAAACAAACACAGAGGGGATATTCATCCGCGCCATGGCCAACATGGCACCAGGCATATTTTTGTCGCAGCCACCAACGGCTAGAACCCCATCCATGCTTTGGCCGTTGCAAGCCGTTTCGATGGCGTCTGCAATCACTTCTCGGCTAACGAGGGAATATTTCATCCCTTCAGTTCCCATCGAGATTCCATCACTCACGGTGATGGTGCCAAACATCTGTGGCATTCCACCGGCGAATCGGGCCGCTTCTTCAGCTCGTTTGGCTAAAACATCCAAGCCGATATTGCAGGGCGTAATCGTGCTGTAGCCGTTTGCGATTCCCAGGATCGGCTTACCAAAATCATCATCACCAAAACCAACCGCCCGGAGCATGGCGCGGTTGGGGGATCGCTGAATCCCTTTGGTAATGGCGTCGGATCGGAGCATGGAGAGAACTGGTCCTTCAGCACTTCCGCCAACCTACTGACGACTCAGTCGTTGGTCCCGAGCCCCTCGAGTTGTGCGCGAACACGAGCGATTTCGGCGTTGAGTTTTTCAACGCGTTCTTCGAGTTGTCCGTTATCAGATGTGTGAAAAACCTCTGATCCGTCCTGCATTCGGGGGACGTAGAGCATGGCCTTTTGTCCGCTGATGCGACGTCGACGATCGGCTTCGTTCAACAACCACCAGGCGAGGCCCGCTGCACCGATGACTGCTCCTGTCACCAGAGTTGTCAATGTGCCTGAGCCGCTGTCGTGGTTCTGCACCATGGCCGAAACAACTGGTTCGAAAAACTATTTTTTAATCTAGACACGGCCGTTCAATCTGAGGTTGAGCCTTTGCAGAGGGTCACCAATTCCCGGCACGGCTTGTCCGGACTCGTCGAGGTCTTCATCGATACATGTGGTGTAAATCGTGAGATCAGCAATGGCTTCTCCAAGGGTTTTCAACCCCGGGCTGGTACAGAGCGCCGTAATCAAACGAATCCGATTTCCACTGACCCCCTTTTGTTGGAGCTCTCGGAGCAGCCGTAAGGTCTCGTTCCCATCAGTGATTTGATCGATAAAGACGACCAACCCTGCGTTGGTTTCGATGCCGTCAGGAACGCCATATAGACAAAGCGATGCCTCGGGAAGCACCTGTCGTCCTCCTTGCCACAACTCCAAGCCCCCAGGCATGACCGGCAAGGCCAGCAGAGGAGCTCTCGACTCCACCACCAGTCCTTCGGTCTCTCCATGGGCTGTGGGGATGGGTTCCCGCCGGTGAGGAAGCCAATCGCGCAGCGATTCATAGGTGAGCCAGCGCCCCAGCTCTTGCATCGCTGTTGCGTACAACGCTGGTGGTGTCTCCCGGTGCCGCAGCATCGTGAGCCAGTGACCAATTAGTGGATGCGGTGGAACCACCACCCGAAGGCTTATGGCCATAAGCGACGCTCCCTGGGGAACTGCCATAACGTGAGCGCTCAAGTTACCCGTACAGATGCGAGCCCTCTTCCGCCCAGTCTCAGTTCTGGCGGCTGTGTTGATTGTTTTCACCACACTGTTCTGGATTGATTCTGTTGCAGCGATCACGGCCCCGGAGTTGCGCGGCAGCAGCTCTTTTCAAGGGATCACAGAAGATATGCACGGGATGGATCTCAAAGAAAAGGAGTTCCTCAAGGCAAATCTGCGCGATGTCAATCTCAGCGGAGCTGATTTACGCGGCGCAGTGATCAACACCACGCAACTCCAAGGGGCTGATTTACGTGATGCAGACCTATCAAATGTGGTTGGGTTTGCGAGCCGGTTTGACGGAGCCGATCTTCGTGGTGCTGTTTTGACCAACGCGATGATGATGCAAAGCCGCTTTACGGATGCCCAGATTGAGGGGGCTGATTTCACCGATGCGGTGATCGACCTTCCGCAACAGAGGGCCCTATGTAGTTCCGCCGATGGCGTGAACCCTCACAGTGGTATTTCCACCCGTGAAAGTCTCGGGTGTCGTCCTTAAGGAATTGTTCATGGCCAAACGACTTCCTGTCACTGTCATCACAGGGTTTCTTGGTGCTGGCAAAACCACAGTTTTGCGCCACCTGTTAATCAACAGTGGCCAACGCCTGGCGGTGATGGTGAACGAGTTTGGCAGTGTTGGTTTGGATGGCGATCTGATTCGGAGTTGTGGCTTCTGTCCAGAAGAGGAGGTTGAAAACCGTTTGGTGGAACTGAACAACGGCTGCCTTTGCTGCACGGTTCAGGACGACTTCCTTCCCACCATGGAGACGTTGCTCGAGCGAGCTGATCATTTAGATGGAATCGTTGTTGAAACCAGTGGTTTGGCCCTGCCACGCCCACTGCTGCAAGCCTTGGATTGGCCCGAGATTCGCAGTCGCGTTCATGTCAACGGTGTGGTCACCTTGGTGGATGGTGAAGCCCTCTCCGCAGGGAGTCCAGTGGCCGATCTTGAAGCGCTTGAGCGGCAACGGGCGGAAGACCCAAGCCTGGATCACATCACGGCCATTGATGAGTTGTTTCGGGATCAATTGCAAGCAGCAGATTTAGTGCTGATCAGTCGTTCAGACACGTTGTCTGCGGCACAGCTTGAGACCGTTCAGGCCGCCATCGCACCAAACGTGAGACCTGGAACCACGCTGTTACCGGTATCGAATGGTGCCTTGGATTCATCCGTTGTATTGGGTATTGAGCATCATTCCGCGGCCCATTCCCATGACCATGACCATGACCATGGAAATGATCACAGCCATCACGATCACAGCCATGTCGACGTGATTGGAAAGGGCCTGCGATTGGAGGGTGATTGGGATCGCAATGCCTTGGAAGCACTGCTGCCAGAGCTAGTGCGACAACACCAAGTGATCCGCTTAAAGGGTCGCGTGTGGCTCTCGGGTAAGGCCCTCCCGCTTCAGCTGCAAATGGTGGGACCGCGCTTAAACAGTTGGTTTGAAGCTGCCCCTAAAGATGCATGGCGCCCAGGTTCTGGTACAGGGGTCGATTTGGTTGTTCTTGCTCTGAACGATGCGGCGGCTTCCACCCTTGAATCAGAGCTTCAAAGGCTGCTTAATGCCACACCTGATACGGCCAAAAGCCCAGCAACAATCCCTTGCCATTGAAGTGATTCCCCCTCCAGACGATGCAGAAATAGGGCCATTACCGGTGCAGTGCTCATCAAGGTGATGCCTTGGCCGACGGGAAGCATTTGAAAGACAATCTGTTGAAGAACGATGCCGAGGTTTGTGCCCAAAAGGGTTGCGAGTATCACCTTCGGCGTTACACCAATCGGAAAGTTTTTGGGACATAGGCGTCCCCGCAGGAGTGGCAGCAATCCCAGCCATCCCCCTAACAGGCGAATGGCGGCCGTTTGCATTGGTGTTAGGTCACTCGTGATCAGCGCATGCCGTGACAAAAATGCACCGCTCAGTCCACACATCACCGCCAACACGCACAGCAGGAGACCTAGGGCCTTGCCGTCGTTGGCTGATGACGCGTTGGATTGCTGCGCCACCAACACAACGGCACCACTCACCAGCAGTGCCCCTGCCCAAGCTGCTGGCCGAACCGTGTCTCCCATCATCAAGACGCCTCCCATGCTGGCCAACACTGGCCCCATGGCCTCAACGGTGAGAGCCTTCTGCGTCCCGAGCCGACGCAATCCGCCCAGGTAAAAACTGTCGCCTGCAGCAATTCCAATCAACCCGCTCAGCAGAAGCACGACGACGGCGCCCGCTTGATCTGCCCATGGAAGGGTGATCAAAAATGGCAGAAAAAACAGCAGCGCTAATCCGTTCTTCAGGCCGTTCAGTTCGATGGCCGTCCCGAATCGGGACAAGGATCGCCAAAGGGCACTGGCCGTTGTCCACGCCATGGCTGCTGCAACGGCAGCCTGATGTCCGACAAACACGGATCAATACCCCTCAGGCTGCGCTTAGCAAACTTGTTTTGATCAGCTCTTCACTGTGTTGCCAAAGGGTGTGGGCGATCCCAATGTCAGATGCCTCTGGCGAGGGTTCAGTCGATTCAAAGAGATGCTTCCCAGGAGCTACGACGTGGTTGCTCATGTAGCGCATCCCGGTTGCATCGTGGTGACCAAGCACGAGGGAGACAAGAAGTTGCCCTGCCCGTTCAGGACGTTCCGTGAGCCGAACGATATCCCTTGCGATGAAGCCGAACACGGCCTGTCCAAAGGGGTTGGCCTTTCGACTTTCGCGGAAAAAACCATCTTTGCTGCGGGGAATAACGAGGCCAGGACTCCAGCAGATGACCGGTAGTTGTGGTTGTTGTCGGGACAGTTCCAGCCCCATCAACAGATTGCATAATTTGCTGTCTTTGTAAGCCTTATCAGCATTGAAGGGACTGGTGCCATCGACCATGGCGGCACCGGCTCCCTGTTGCATTCCCGCGAGGGTGCCAAGCCCTGCAGGCTGTCCGACCCGTCCACCTCCAGTTTTGGGGTTATGCACCTCAGATGCTGTGATCACCACACGAGCGCTTGGGCTGTGTCGTAAGAGGGGCAAGACCCGTTGAAGGAGGCATTGATGTGCCAGGTGATTGACGGCCCAAGTGAGTTCAAAACCCTGGAGACTCCATCGAGGGATATCGACTCCGGCGTACTGAAGACCTGCATTCAAAACAAGAACATCAAACGGCTGGCCATCAAGACAAAGCTGTTCGGCGATGGTGTTAACAGCATTCAGATCGGAGAGGTCTGCGATCAGAATTTGGCTGGGTTCTTGAATCCAGGCCATGGTCTGATCAGCCCGCTCGCGACTTCTACAGACCACCGTCAGCACATGTCCGCAGTCTTGGAGTTGGCGTGCTGCGATTTCACCGATGCCGCTGTTGGCACCCGTCATCAAAATTCGTAGCGGCTTCGTTGTTGTCATGCAGTTGGTAAATGTAGAGCTCGCAATCCAAATCACTCACAATGTAAAGACGTTGATTGAGGGGATCAAAGGCGATTCCTTCCGATTTCCTGACGCGCTCTGATGGGCTCTGAGAATGATGGGGAAGATCCAAGCAGTTTAGAACCCTCTGCTGTTCCCAATCAAACTGAAAAATGCATTCACCTTTGTCACTTGCAATCCAAATCGCATCCCTGGAATGGTCATAACTTAGGCCAGAGAAGTCGAGCTTCTTAGGCTTGATTCTGGGATGTTTGAATCCACATTCTTCGTTAAGTACGCAGCAATTGAGAATTGTTTTGCATTCTGAATCGAGTTCGATTAGGAGGCCTGGCTTTCCTTCCTTGATGACGAAAACATGATCATTGCTGAAATTAATAGTAATGCCCTCAAGACCCTTGTTACGGTCTTCATTTCGAAAGTGATTAGCAATCTGATCATAATTTTTCATGGCTGATAGTGGAGTTCTTCGTATTTCTTTCCTGTTAGCAATGTCAAAGCGCACAACTGAATTTGACGACTCTTGAACTACAATGATTTCGTTGTCATCGGATGTTAAGGCGAGCCCCTCTAAATCATTGAGCTCGACGAGAAATGACGAATTAGCAATGAATTTTCCCTGAAGATTTAAATTGAAGATAGCCTTCGTATCGTCACTAACGGTGTAAAGCTTTGATCCTGACCTATTGAGTGCCAGACCTGATGGTTCATTCAGTCCAATCGCAACATCCCTGATTGGGTAATGTTCAAGAAGTTCGAGCTGTAGGTTTTTGGACATATTAAAAAGTGCAGAATTGATCTAATAAAATCTGCAGAGTTTGATAAGAATTTGTGCCCTTGTCGAGGCAGAATAGCTTGACCATAACGTGGGGAAAATTGATGCAAGCACTTACTGTTTACTGCGGTTCCTGTGCGGGCAATAATCAGTGTTATACACAGGCTGCTCAACGCCTTGGCCTTTGCCTCGCCGAAAGGAAGATCACCCTCGTCTATGGCGGTGCTCGAGTTGGGCTGATGGGAGCGATGGCGGATTCCGTTCTTGTAGCGGGAGGCAATGTGATTGGGATTATTCCAAAACGTCTAAATCAACCCAACCTTGTTCACCAAGGCCTTACACGGCTGGAGGTTGTGGAATCACTCCATGAACGAAAGTCCAGGATGCTGGCTCTCGGCGATGGTTTGATGGCGTTACCGGGAGGCTTTGGCACGTTGGAAGAATTGTTTGAAGCTCTCGCTTGGTCTCAATTGAACTTCCATCAAAAGCCATGTGCTGTTCTCAATGTGAACGGCTACTACGACGCGTTACTGACATTTCTTGATCGAGCCAATGATCAGGAGTTTTTAACGTCTGCAAATCGCAATTTGTTGCTTCATGCAGCATCGCCTGAACATCTGCTTGCCCTGATGATGAATCCTAAAAATGACTAAAACAATTCTGGTCAGTGGGGCCAGTCGTGGGATCGGACGCTCGATAGCTGAACAATTGCTTTGCGATGGCTATCAACTCAGCTTGGGTGTTAGAAACCCTGCTGCTCTTAATGGCACATCCCTCGATTCCAAGCAAGTGCTTTGTCACCACTATGAGGCTCAAGATCCTGAAAGTGCATCGAACTGGGTTAAGGCAACGGTTGAGAGATGGGGTGGGCTCGATGGCCTCATTCATTGTGCTGGCATTCTGCGCTCTACACCTCTGGTGTTCAGCGCTGGTGAAGAACGAGACCTTGATGATCTATGGAAAGTGAATGTGATGGGACCTTGGTGGCTCACGAGAGCTGCTTGGTCAGAGTTGTGCCAATCAGGTGAAGGTCGAATTCAAGTTTTGGTGTCCATGAGCGGAAAAAGAGTCAAAGGCCAGATGGCCGGTTATCCAGTCAGCAAATTTGCCCTCATGGGCCTGTGTCAAAGCATGCGAAACACGGGCTGGGATCAAGGGATCCGTGTGACGGCACTCTGTCCAAGTTGGGTCAATACAAAGATGGCGAATGGGATTAGTCGTCTCTCACCCGAGGAGATGACGCAACCCTGCGATCTAGCGGCCCTCTCCAGCCAGTTGTTGGCCTTGCCCAATGCAGCAATACCCTTTGAAGTGGCACTGAATTGCGCTTTAGAAATTTGATCGTTGCGGTCAGTCCTCCTATTCAGTTGTCGTTGTGGCTGATTAGGAACGCCTATGTTCAGAGCCGTTTCGACTTTGTCTGAATCGAAGCATCTGTGGCTATGCATGAGGAGTTATGCCACACACCTATGTGCTTCTTAGCCGCTGTTGGTTTGCTTGCACCACGTTTGATTCTTGTTTTGATGTGGTTATTTAATAGTGCCTTTGTGCTTCAGCCATTTGAGGGATTTGGAATACCAAACCCAGTGATTCCGATTGCTGGTTTGTTCTTTCTTCCAACAACTACGTTGGGCTTCTGTTGGGCAACTTTATCTTTTGGCGGTATGTCTTCATTTAGTGGGATGTTGATTGTTGCCATTGGTGTGATTATTGATCTTGGCCTGTTAGGAAATGGAAGAGGTATTGCCAAGCGTTAAAGGCATATGATCCCCATGACTATTAGTTCGAATAGCAGATGACTATGCCTCTTGATTGTCCAATCTGTGCTCTCCACAGAGATATCAATAATCGCAATAAATATGAAATCTATAGGGATGATCTTTGGGTTTTGCGTCACCACCCAGCCCCAGCGCCGCTTATGGGATGGTTGCTTTTGGATTCGTTACGACATTGTCCAGGTCCCATCGATTTTTCAATTGAAGAAGCAAAAAATTGGGGTTTAGCCGTTCAAGATGCAAGTATTTTGGTGAAAAAACTAACCCAATGTGATCGGGTTTATGCAATCGCATTTGGCGAGGGAGCTCAGCACCTACATCTTCATTTAATACCACGATTTGTTGGCAATCCAAACACAACAGCTTGGTCAGTGGCTGACCATTATCGGTATGTTGATTCCGGTAAATCTTTACCAGTTTTTGAAGAACAACTGCAAAATTTTGTAGTGAATGCTCGACAAATCAAGGGAACACTATTGAATTACTCATGAAGCCATTCACACGAGGCTTGTGCGTTAATTGATTGTAATTCACCAATGGGCCAGTTCAGATTCAGAAGTTGCTCAACAAGATTGTTATCGGCAAAGAAGCAATATTCATTATAGCTATTCTTAATCCCCATTTCGCTGAACGTACGTAAAAGCAATCGATGCTCTCTTTTTGTTCCACGTCGTTGCCCTGAAATAAAAAAATGGCGATGATTAAGACTGTATTGATCGTTTGTTAAGTCTTCGCTATAACCAATCAAAATCGTATTATCAATAATTCGATATGCGGTAAAAATTTCAGCATTGGGTTTCAGTTCAAGCGTTTGAACATGTTCTGTAAGGTTGATTACCACGTCCATGGTTAAACCCTGGAGTGCTGTCTCAATCAGGGCAAGTTGAGTTGTCATGGTCCACCAATGGCCAGGCGTTCGTCGCAGGACGACTCGTAATGACGAATGGCGGCCCCGGGAATGGATCCATTGCTTTTCAGCTGTCGCACGGAGAACTCAACGCACTGGAGTACGACGCTCGTGAGTTCGCGGCCCTCGCAGATGGCCCAGCTGCGCAATAAAACGTGAAGGCTTGGCGGTACGGAGACCGTCAACTTCACCTGATTCTCTCGAGTGGTCGATTTGACCATGACACGATCCTTTGAATCGAATTTAGCTCACTAATCACTGGCAAGCAACCCTGAAGTAGCCCAGCAGTTGCTTGAGGGGTGCTTTATGGTTCTTTTGTCGCTGTTTTCCCCTTTGTCTTGCGGGCTAAATCGTGCCTGGATCTTGTTTTGTGGAGCCCCAGGGCTTTGAAAACCATAAAAAAACCAGGCCCAGCGCATGGACCTGATTGAGAAAATGATCTGATTTGCTTTGCGATCAAACTGCCTTAGGCAGCACGCTTGTCGTCGCCATACCAAATGCCACGACGGCTGTCAGGCAAACGCTCTACAGCTCTTTCGTAACGTTGTCGGCAATTGCGTTGACGAAGATGTTCCTCAGCCTCCTGCAGGAGTTGAGCAATTCGTGCCTCTGACATACAACGCTTGTTGGGCTCTCTAATTCAGATGCAGGAGCGCAGGTTCATCAACCCCTGAGTCAATTATTGAGTATTTATACGCATCACACCGTTCTTTTGCTTGGTGTTCGCCCTTTCCAATCAGTCATGTTGACCAATAGAACGATCGAAAGGCTGCTCTGTTGATGATTATGACTCTTCGTTGAAGATGGTCTAGCTATGCAGTTTGTTGGCTAATTCAACCAGTCGTTTGTTGAAGGGGGTGACGTATGTTTTGTTAAATTCCGCTCTGCGTGTGTCGTTGGTGCACTTATTCCCATACTTCTCTCTTAGATCTCCGTAATTAATCACGAAGTCCTGCCTGACATCTACCAGTAGTGATGAAAAATTTGAATATTTTTCGCGCCAATCAGTTGGGTTGTCGCCCTGGATATTGTCGAGAAGCTCTGCTTTCAAAGAAATAACATTATCTAAGCCTTCTTCATAACCTTGTCCCGCAAGTTTGATTGCAGCTTCGGAATCTTCGCAGGCTTGACCCGTAGCAGATTCCGCTTTAGCTAAGGCGATTTCTTCCTTTGATGGACCACAGGCACTAATCCCAAGGGCAAGAAGGCAGGCTGATGAAGCAGCTAGGAGGGAAAGTTTCAAGGTTTCTTTTTTATTATTCTGATCTGGTCGTCTGAGCCAAGCAAACAAGATTGTCCGATTCGTACCATTCCCACAGTTCAAACGGTGCAAATCCCTTGGTCCTATTGATCTAATTTTTATCGTTGTTTTTGGAGAAAAGAGTCCACCGTACTTAGTCTGCTTCATTGGCTGGATTCATTTTGGGCAAATTTGCTGTGCAGCTGTTCATCGTTTCGACCTTGGTTTGGATCGGAACGTTGGCGAAGGCTCAATCGTTTTTCCAAAAACCGCCTGTTTCCCTCTCCATACACAACCCATCCTCGATTCAAGGGGAGAGGAACCGCACAACGATCAGCATTGTTGTTCCCTCAGATGCTGGAGCAGAACTGGAAACCGTTGTGTTGTCTCAGCTTCCGAACCTTGATCTATGGGACTGGGGTCGCCGCCCACCTCAGGTTTACAAGGGGAGCTACGCCTTGCGAGGTGGCGTGAATGATGGCAGTGCGACATCGTCGCTTTCGAATGCAGGGGATGAGCTGACCATCACACTCATTCCTGCGGTTCCACCAGGCGAACAGGTGAATATCGTTTTTAAAAGCTTCAACCCGAATGAAGGTATTTACCAATGGGCTACCCGCTTGATTCCCGATGGTTCAGATCCACTCGCCAGTGAGGGACCGACTTTACGTCTTCACGTTTACAGGAGTGACTTCATTCGTTAATACCTCGCTGGAAGCAAACGTCGTCAAGATATTTCGATGACCTGTTTAGAGCCACTTGCCGTAAAGCTGTACGCACAAAAAATGCCACTCATTGAGTGGCATTGGGTGTGTGAGGTGTTGATTCCTTGTGTGAGGAGACCAACGATCTAGTCTTAGCAGCAGAAAGGGTCAATGAATGCATGGTCAAGAGAAAAGTGGCACTGTGACAATTCAGGGCTTTTGCTCGTTCATCTGCATGAGCTAACACTCGTCAACAGATTGCGTCAAAGTTTCGATATGACTAGTGGGGCTAGACTGTCTATTCCGACCGTTGTTTATTGTTAGCGAGTAGTGGCTAATGAATCTAAGTATGATTGCTAAGAATGACGGCTTGATGGCCGGGATTGGTATGTTTAGGCTTTCTACTCTCTCGATGAATGCTAGATCATTAACGATGATTGCATCGATCATCGCGTTAAAAATCCTAACGTTGTCTCCAGCCTTGGCATGTGATCCGTACCTCTACTCTGGCGATTTTGAAGACATGCTGAAGGATGGCGAGTCCCGAGAGATTGTTCTTGATTCAATGAAAAATTCAATTGGATACACAGGAAATTCCTGCTACTTCGAGTTCAAAAAATATGTCAAGAAAAATAGATCAAAATTTCCTAATTTCTACATGATGTTGACCGATTGATCAAACTTCCGCCTCTTGATCGAAGTTGGTGGATAAGGAATTAGAACACGACCCTCACATCAAAAAGCCCCCGCATATGCGGGGGCTTGTGATCTGATCAAGAGTTAATTACTTGGTGTACGGGACGCCCCGATAAAGGAGAGTGGGATGTAGATCCCTTGCGACCTTCTCTCGGCAAGTGTTGTAGTGCTCATGGCGGTAGGTGAGCTCAACACACTTAGTGGGAAGAGCTGGCTGGCTGGCACCGTAGGTGTGGCCTCTGTAAAGAAGAGCTGTCATAGCGAGTTCCTCGAAGAAATCCAGGTCCCCGTTCCGTGGCCTGGCTTGACTGCGCCCTGCGTGTGCAAGGTGAACGTTGGTAGCAGTTGCTACAACACGTTCATAGCGCATCTCTCAACTCCCTTGTCGTTCATGCCGATACAGAATGAACATCGCACGCTATGTAGCCTCGGTTGGGGTCTGGCTCTGTCATTGGAATGATGTCAGGCTCCAGCTTGATTATCGAAAGACCCTTGTAAAGACTCATCAACGCCTTGCATTCCATTGTAAATAACTTTTTCAAATCGAACTGTTATTGGATATCGAGATTTATTCGGTTCTTTCTCGCGAGATACGACGACGCCAACCTCATAAACCAATAGGATTCTTTCCTTTTGATCCGAACTTTCGAACCTTTAGCAATGGCCATTGCAACATTAAAGAGACGTCAATAACAAAAGCATGACTCCTCGGTAGAAGAGAGTCATTGCATTAGCGAAATCCACCAGGGAACTCTTCCCGGTGGACCCTATCCATCGTCTTGGGCTCGATGAACTGAATGAACTTTGATTAGAGCTTTGACCTGTGTCGCATCACAACCAACAGGCCGATGCATCAGATGAGACCAGAGCCTCAATCACTAAGCACCGAACGTCTGAAATCAGGCACAAAATTCTCACACTTGGATCTTTTGCCTCTGAGGGCAATGCGCCTTAACACCGATGCCAAAAGGATCTTCATCGTCAAACGTAAGTGCTTCGAGATCGGAGGCGTACATGACAGATGACGGTCCAACCCAGAAGTTTTTAGAAGCAGCCTGACTTTCTTGCCCCTGCTCCAACATTCTCATCAATGACCTGGGTTGGTCGATTGGCTAAGTACACATCAGATACGTCATGCCAAACGACGCTCCACTCGCACCGCCTTAGGTGCCCTAGGAGACAACAGCCCAATCCTTAGAGCCTTGGCCCCAGGACGCCTTTAGCCAGAAGCTTCGACCCACCTTCCAATCATCGATGGGTGAACGATGCACAAACGAGCGAGTTAGGCCGTCTTTCCAGCGGGAAGGGCGGCCTTCCTCTTTGGCATGGCTCAGAGCGGAGTCATAACCACGATTTCCGCTCTCCTGGTGACCCACACTGCGGGTGACCCACACTGCGTAGTGGCAATATCTTTCGATCGACCAGCGGTGATCGCAGTGGTGACACCAGCATTCACGCGTCCGATGCACTTTTGATGGATGCCCCAAGTCTTGAGTCCGACCTTTCTGCTTCACAGCACAGTTCTCTGCTTCGAGCGTGTTGCTGGGTAGAGCCCTTGCTCAGACATCAAAAAACCCAGTCGAAGACTGGGTTGGCTTGGTTTGAAAGCGGAGAGGGTCGGATTCGAACCGACGGTGGGCTTGCACCCACGCTGGTTTTCAAGACCAGAGCCATAAACCACTCGACCACCTCTCCATGGGGGTCAGACAACAGCATGTGTTGTCTGACCATTGTATTCGGAGACGCTTTTTGATCTAGTTGGGTTTCGCCAGGGGAAGCAGACATTTGTCTGAGTCACATCCGGCTGGTCCAGCTTCGGTGAGCTCTCCATCGTCGTAACGCTGCAGAGCTTCAAAGAAGTTGCTGCTCACCCGACGTTGCACCACCTCAGACTGAAGCTTTTCATAGGTTTCAGCATCGATTGGTTCGAATGGAAGCCGTGGGAACGTGGCATTGGCGTCGAACCGCGCAAGCAGTGCTGCGGAGATGTAGCCCTCTCCCTCATTCATGGCTTTGAAGAGTGCCTCAGCGACGGGTTCAATTTCATGCTCACGGAATTCAATCGTGGCTGACGTGTTGTGAGCGGTGTAATGGCGTTGAACTTGCATGTAGAAGTCAAACTGCGCCATTGCTGAGAAGCCATTGATATCAACGGCATCAGCACCGGGAAGGTTCGCCCAGCTCACTTCGGTTGGAATTTCAACCAACCATTCCGTGCAACGTGGATCAAAAGGATCGTTCAGCAAACGACCCTCGTCATCTTTGTCGGATTGAGACGGAACGATGGTGTAGCCGTAATCCATACATGCCATCGCAACGGGATCATCCTTTCTGAAGGTGATCCGACGAATGAAGCGCTGGGCCTTGGGCGGGTGCCAGCCAGGTGCAGCGCCAGTCAGCAGGCTTTTTGTTCCAGCAGGCTGAACAGTGGTGCAGCGGTTGGGTCGGCGTAAACCTTCGCGATCGCAGTATTCCCAGACCGTTTCGTTGACGATGGTTTTCCAGCGAGCCAGAAAAGCAGCTTCCTGGGATTTAAAGGCAAGACCCTGGTCTGTATCCGGACGACCGGCTTCCCACCAGGTGAGCCATTCGCTACCGAAGGCATGGACGAAGAAATCGAACAAACCTGTGAAGCTCACTCCCACGATGGGATCCCATTCGCGGCTCTGGCGGTAACGCTCCACCTCAAACCGGTGGTTCAGCAAGCACGCCACTGAAAGACCGGCGGCACGGAAAGCATCGGCTTGGCCCTCGTTGTCGTTGGGGTCAATTTGATTGAGGTGAACTTCCGCGAGGTTGCAGTGGAAATCGGCACCAAGAATTTCTCCACAAGGATTGAGTCCGTAACGGCTCAATCGGTGGTCGAGCTCTGCATCACTGATCGAACCGTGGTTGGTGCAGAGCCAACGGCCCGCCTCATCCCGACCTTGATCGCAATAGATCTGGATGAATTCCTGACGCAGTTCAGGGGTGTTGAGGAGATCGGCGTTCGAGCGAGCAATCGCTTCAGGGGCGAACTGGATGGCTCCTTCCCCAGACATGAATTGCTTTGTGACAGCGGCGTGAACCACTTCTTTAGTGGGACGGGTGTGGTACACGCGGGTGTGGTTGGCCATGCGAAGCGCGTCTCGCTCAGGGTCGATCCGCCAATTCCCATCGGAATCTTGCTGCCAAAGATTGTCCTTCGCTGATGCAGCGGCGTGGTCGTCTGCAGCAAACTGCCGCATCCCCGCACTGCGGCGGATGTTGCCCGCCACAATCGTGACGGCTGCTTCATCGATCAGCAAGCAGCACTCAACGGAAGTGAGACGCCGTCCAATCGCCTTGTTCAGCAGCCTTGCGACGCGCCCGTAGAGATCCTTAAGTTTGACGGGATTCGCCATCCCACCGAAGCCTTTCAAGGTTTCGCCAACGGGACGTACGTCATTGAGATTGACCTCAATCTCGACAATGCCCCCATCGAACTGAGGATCGCTGCTCAATTCGAGCAACAGCTGGTAGCTGTCGACCCAACCCCGGCGTGTGTCACCAACCTTGATCTGAACCTTATTTCCGTCGATGCTGTGGGTGCAGTCGTCTTGGCGAGACCCGGCTGGAGTGATGCCAATGTCGCTTACCGAAACGACTTTCAGTGTGTTCTGAACAATTGGAAGTTGATCAATCAGGCGGGGCTCAATGATCGCGCCTGTGCCGCAACCCATCATCGCCAGGTCCATCATCAGACCAAAGGCTTCCCAATCCACAAGGTTGGTGGAGGTGCAGTTGTAAGAGCCAGAAAAGTTCTCGGGCTTTTCAATCCACGGAGTTCCGCCGATCCATAGCCAACGACCAGACGGCAAGGCCTTCTTTTCGGCCTGCATGCGGGCCATCAACGTGAGCTCGTCCTCCGTGAGGTTGCCAAGCTTCTGAAGGCCATCGAGGTTTCTGGAGCCAACTTGGCTCCAGCTTTCCCGTCCGTTGGGGGTTCGTCGGCTGTAAGTCCGATAAAAAACAGGGTTTGCTGCTGGAGCCGTTGCTGGAAAGTCCCCGAAGCTGAGGAACTGTTCTGCGGTGGGCTCCACACGATTGGGGGTCAGGGTCACGTGCGGTAAGGGGCACAACTAATGGTCGAACCCTAACGCCATAGATGGGGGGAGCAAGTTCTCTTTACCACCATCTGCAGTGTCCAGTTCAAACTATTTTCAGAATTGGCAGCCATTGATGCAGCGCATACCTGAGCCGGAACTGATGACCACCCAAGAACAGGTGGATGCTTACGCGGATGCTGATTTCAGCAGTGGTGATTCCAGAACGGTTGCCTTGGTTGAACAATTGCTGGATGAGACAGGTCCCCTGCCAAAGGATCCTCTGATTGTCGACCTCGGCTGTGGCCCAGGGAACATCACCATTCGTTTGGCCGAGTTGTTGCCAAACGCCCAGGTGATTGGGATTGATGGTTCCGAGCCGATGCTTGCGGTGGCCAAGCAACGGTCCATTCGTACTTCAAACAACTTGAAGTTCATCCGCCTTCAACTGCACGACATCGAAGTTGAACTCAAGGATTTGGCAGATTTGGTGGTGAGTAACAGCTTGTTGCACCACCTCAAGAAGCCCGATCTGCTTTGGTCTGTAACGCAATCGATTGCCAAGCCTGGTTGCCGCGTCTTGCACCGAGATTTGCGTCGTCCAACGAGTCTGGCTGAGGTGCATCGCCTGCAGCAGCAACACTTGCCTAAAGCACCGTCGGTTTTGATTCAGGACTTCACCGCGTCTCTCGTGGCCGCATACACCACGGATGAGGTCAATCAGCAATTGCGTCGTGCTGAGATGAATCGCGCCAAGGCACGGTCTGAGGACGATCGATATCTGGTGGTGTCAGGCTTAGTGGGTTGAAGAGATCCGATGAGTAGCAGCCAAGCACCCCTAGATATTGATTTGGCCAAGCAATTGGCTGATGCCGTGGATCGACGTCGCAATTTCGCGATCATCTCCCACCCCGATGCTGGTAAAACAACACTCACCGAGAAGCTTCTGTTGTATGGCGGTGCCATTCAGCAAGCCGGTGCCGTGAAGGCAAGGGGGGAGCAACGCAAGGTGACGTCCGATTGGATGGAACTTGAAAAGCAGAGGGGAATCTCGATTACCTCAACTGTTCTCCAATTCGACTACGGCACAACAACGATCAATCTGCTTGATACGCCTGGACACCAGGATTTTTCCGAAGACACCTACCGGACCTTGGCGGCTGCAGATAACGCTGTGATGTTGGAGGATGCTGCGAAGGGGCTTGAACCACAAACGCGAAAGTTGTTTGAGGTTTGTCGAATGCGACAGATCCCGATTTTCACGTTCATCAACAAAATGGATCGCCCCTGCCGCGATCCGCTGAGTTTGCTTGATGAAATTGAATCTGAACTTGGCCTGATTCCTTGGGCTGTGAACTGGCCCATCGGTAGTGGTGAACAATTCCGAGGTGTCATCGATCGCCGCACCCGCGAGGTGATCTTGTTTAGTCGTGCCGGTCGAGGTCAACAGGCCACGGAACGAAAGTTGTCGCTGGATGATCCGGCCCTACGTGAACTGGTCGAGGAGGACCTTCTCGATCTAGCCGTTGAAGAACTCGAGCTGCTGGAGGCTGCAGGTGCCGATCTGGATTTAGAGGCGGTGCATTCAGGCGATTTGACACCGGTCTTTTTTGGTTCGGCCATGACCAACTTTGGTGTTCGTCCCTTCCTCGACGCATTTTTGGAGCTCGCTCAACGACCGATTGGTCGTTCAAGCAGCGACGGAATGATTGATCCGCTTCGAGAAGATTTCTCAGGATTTGTCTTTAAGTTGCAGGCCAACATGGATCCGCGCCATCGCGATCGCGTCGCTTTTGTCCGTGTTTGCAGTGGTCGTTTTGCCCGCGATATGACGGTGAAACACGCTCGAAGCGGTAAAGCGATTCGCTTATCGCGTCCCCAAAAACTTTTTGGACAGGATCGTGAAGTCGTTGAAGATGCTTATCCCGGGGATGTGATTGGTTTGAACAATCCGGGAATGTTCGCAATCGGCGACACCCTTTATGTGGGCTCAAAGGTGGAATTTGAGGGAATTCCTTGCTTCAGTCCAGAAATCTTCAGCTGGCTTCGTAATCCGAACCCCTCCGCTTTTAAGAATTTTCGGAAAGGGGTTAATGAACTGCGTGAGGAGGGTGCTGTACAAATTCTCTACGACACTGATGAAAGTAAGCGGGATCCAATTCTTGCTGCTGTGGGTCAACTACAACTCGAAGTTGTGCAGCATCGACTTGAAAATGAGTATGGCGTTGAAACACGATTAGAACCGCTTGGATATCAAGTAGCTCGTTGGGTAACAGGGGGCTGGCCCGAACTCGATCGTTTGGGGCGCATTTTTAATTGCAAAACAGTTCGCGATGCGTGGAATCGACCAGTGCTTTTATTTAAAAATGAGTGGAACCTCAATCAGCTGAATCAAGATCACCCCGAGTTTGAATTAAGCAACGTTGCTCCTGTCGTCAGTGGTGTTGAGCCCATCAGCCTCTAGCAACTTGTACTGCCGAAAGTGCATCTTCGGGATCTTCAAGAGCGGTCCACGGCGAGGCTCTGGGATCGCCAGACTGATCTCAGTTCAGCGATCGGTTGTGGATTCCCTCTGGCTACTGCGTCGCAGCACCGACGGTGGTACCGATTACGTGCTTTTCCGAGGGGGTGATGAACCTGTGGAAATGTTGGAGGGCTATCACTTGCCCCCACAAATGCCTTTTATCAAACGTCGGAAGTGGTTAAACCGTGCCGATGCCCAATCTTGTCGAAGGCGCCTCGAACGAAGTGAGGGATATCGACATGGAGCACCTCTTTTTTGAGCAATCCTCGATATTGTTTTGACAGTGAGTTGATTTAGGCCATGGTCGCGGTGGGCGAATCAGGTTCAGAGTCCGGTTCTGAAGATCCATACACCCGGCTTGGCCTTAGTCAAGATGCCACCTTTGAGCAGGTCCAAGCGGCGAAAGCTCGTTGTATTGCTGAAGTTGACGGTGACGATCAGGCACGTGCCCGCGTTGAAGCTGCCTACGACGCTGTTCTGATGGCCCGGTTGCGAGGTCGTCAGCAAGGTCAGGTCAGCCCAGCTGCGGCTACCGCGTCTCAACGTGAAGAAGGTGTTGGCTCTGCTTCCTTAACGGGCCCTTCCTTCCCGGGCACCAGTGTTCTGCAGAAATTACGCACTAATCTCCCTGATCCAAGCCAATCGTTGGCCTCTTTGACACCTCAGTGGTCGTTGGTGGAAGGCCAAGGTCGGCTTGTTCGAGTCATCGCCGGCATTGTTGGGCTTGGCTTGCTCCTGGTCTCCGTCGCCAGTGTTCAACTGGTCCTGGCGTTGGCCTGCATTGGGGTTTTCCTGAGCCAAGTCAGACGCGGACGACGCCCTTTGGCGTCATTGGGATGGACCCTTCTCGCCCTACTGGTGGGGCTCGTGGTGGGATCGTTGTTCACGACTGCATTGTCTCCAACAGCTCTTCAGCAGTTGTCGATCACTCCCGCACAAATCCAGGCATTGCCTGCGGCGGTATTGCTTTGGCTTGCTGCACTGTTTTTGGCTTAAACAGCTGCGGGTAGTCCTTCAATAATCCCTATTAATTCCTCACGCTCAACGACATAACGGTTGTTGCAGAAGTGGCATGTCAGTTCAGCTTGTCCGTCAGCATCCAGCATGTCAGATAATTCTTTTCGACCGAGCAATAACAGTGCCCCGATACTCCTCTCACGGGTACAACGGCATTGAAATCGGACATTCTGAGTGGCCTCTGTATCCGTTAACGGTTGTGGGTCAAGGTCGGGAAATACATCAATCAGTAGATCTTCAAGATTGTTACTGCAAGCGGCAAGGCGCTCACTGAACCCCTCGATTTCACGACATCGTTGTTCAATTAGCTCAACGAGTGCCGGTTCTTCTGCTGCCTTGGGAAGAATCTGGACGAGTAACCCCCCGCTGCATAAAATCCCATCACGATTGATTTTTTCACCAACAAATACACCAGACGGTGTCTGTTCGGAATGAAGCAGGTAGGAGGCCACATCTTCGCCAATGGCACCCCCAACGAGTTCCACGGTGCTGTTAAACGGCTCACCTTTGCCGTCATCGCGCATCACATGCAAATATCCAGTGCCCGCAGCGGCTTTGAAATTAAATCCATAGTTCCCTTTTTCATCGGCGATGGGGTCGAGCTCTAGGGCTGGCTCCCCGACGTAGCCACGAACAGTTCCGTCACGACCCGCATCCACCATCAATCCTTTAATCGGTCCATCCGATCCAAGCCGTAGGTTCACTCGGCCGTGTCGCACTTTCATTGAACTGGCCAGCATCAATCCCGCGCTCATGGCCCGACCCAACATCACTGCGGTGAGCAAGGACAACCCATGTCGGGTTTGTGCTTCACGCAGTGTTTCGGTGGTGGAGACTGCAACAAGCCGGATGCCACCTCCAGCGGCTGTTGCTCTCACCAGCCGGTCAGCCATAACGTTTACCAAGCTCAAATCAATGTAGTCATCGAAGTCAGCTGGCCGTTCTCCAGTCGTAATCGATCCGAATCCCATCGATTGAATAATTCAGGCTCATGGGTCACCACGATCAGAACTTGCTCTTGCGCGAGGTCTGACAAAAGCTTCAACACCTCAGAGCGGACCGACCAATCCAAGCCAGCAGTGGGTTCATCAAGGAGTAAAACCTCAGCTCCGCGCAACAGTTGAACAGCCAAAGCCAAGCGGCGTTGTTGTCCTCCGCTCAGTTGTTCAGGAGGCGTCATACGCGAGATCTTCTGCAACCCAACCCGATCAAGCACCTGATCTTGGCGATCGCTTCCCAAGCGTCGGTGCCCTAAACGCAGTTCTTGGCTCACATTCAATCCAAGAAAGTGGCGTTCAGGGAACTGAAACACCATTCCGCAAAGCCCCCTTCTTTGTCGCCGATTCATCACCTTTCCTTTCCAGGAAATCGAACCAGATCGTGCGGCTGATAAGCCACTGATCACCTCTAGTAAAGATGTCTTTCCAGACCCACTGGCTCCTGCAATCAACAGCGGTTTTCCTCGCTCAGCATGGAAACTGGCACCCCGAAGCACGGGCGACGCAACCGTCGCGGGTGCGTAGGTGACATCAGACAGTTGAAGCATCAGCTCAGCTTGAACGATGATGAGGTGTGTGCCTTGGGTCTATGGACGTTCGATTCCGTGAAGTGGATCCTTTTAATTGTTGGGTTTGGCTGCGTTTTGCAGACGTTCCGAGTCAAGGGGAACGTAATTATGTGGATGGAATTTTTGACAGCTGGTACGTGATCGGTCGTCTCGGGGGTTTTAACGCTGAGAATCTGCAGGTGCATGACGAAGGCGCTGATATGAGTTGGATGGGATACAACAACGAGGAAGCCGATTCGGTCATGCCGGCGCTGATGCACAACATGGGGCAAATGGAATACCAAGAAGAATGGGCGAGGTGTTGGATTGACCTGGGTACCAGTGATGGCGTATCGCTCGATATTTTGATTAATGCATTACGTCAACTCGATGCTGATGTAGTTCAACTGGTAGAGCTGGTGGTGGGTGGAGTGAATGAAGATTGGCCTGTTGAAGATCATCCCGACAGCGTCTTCCCTGCCGGTGCGTGAACTCAGACGTCTGTTGATTCCGCCTGACCGATTCGTTGGATCGGAGCTGTTAACGCTCCAGAACGATGAATCCCACTACCTCCGACGTGTGCTTCGCTTGCGGATTGGTGATCCCCTGGCGATTTCCGATGGCTGTGGCCAGCTCTGGCAGGCAGAACTGGTCGATGAACACACAGTGAAGACCCAACCCCATCCATGCGAGCAGGTCGTTCAACCTCATCCAAGATTGGGACTTGCTGTGTCGATCATCCGTCGTGGTTTTGACGATGTGGTGAGGATGGCTTGTGAACTCGGCATCGACGCGATTCAACCGCTTCGATGTGAACGGACTGTTCCGCAGGCTGAGTACCGCCCAGATCGCTGGAACACGATTGTTCGTGAAGCGGTCGAACAGTGTGAGCGCCTTTGGAAACCAACAGTTTTGGAGCTCAACTCCCTTGATTCGTGGCTGAATTCCTGTTCAGGCCAGAAAGCTGTTGGTGTAACGCGGACGCCCAACGTTGGCCCATTGAAGGATTGGTTTAAGCAGAAGGCCGCTCCAGGGCAAGCCACATGGTTGATTGTTGGTCCCGAAGGAGGCTGGACGGTGGCTGAACTCGAAGCACTGACCGATCATTCAGTCGCCCCGATCCATTTGGGACCTTCAATTCTTCGAACGTCAACCGCCGCAGTGGCTGGGGCCGTTGAACTAATTCGTTGGCGTGAGCATCAGCTCAACTCCTGAACAGATCTTCTGCCATGTTGCGGAAGTTTTTCACTGCAGCACCAGGTGCCCGCCTGCGTTGATTCAAAACTGAGCCTGGCGTGAGATTTTCAGGGGCATACGTGCTGTAGGTCATTTCAGGCCGAGCAGCTTCGGCGACTGCCAGATCCGCGGCGATGGCTTCTGCTGTGGTGAGGCCATCGCTGTTGGGTGTAACGACAGGCTCTGTGCTCTTGGGCTCTGAGGCCCGGACGGTTGCGTTCTGATTGTTTTGAACTGCAGGAATGTCCGTTGAAACCGTGGTGGAAACGGGTGCAGAAACAGGAGTCGGTGCGGAGGCTGGAGCACTACCTGGATCAGCAGGCGCGACGAGCAGCGTTGGCGCTGATGCTGCTTGTGGTGTGTCTTGGCTCTCCTCGGTCTCAATCGGCTCTGTGGGCAGATCGATCTTGGCCGGTGCAGCTTCGCCATCAAGAGTCAGGAAGAAACTCTTGTTGTTGTTAAACACCATCCGCTCGACCCATCCAATGAAGACTGGATGATTCTCCTCCTCTATTTGTCGATCACAAGAGATGCTTAGAGCACTGCAACACGCGTGATGCTCTGGATGTGGATTGAAGCCCTGTTGGTAAATGCTGTTCTAATCAGCTTTGCCCAGCGGACTCCGCTCCTAACGACGCAGGGATGGATCCATGCCGCAGCCCTTGGAACGATCTTGTGGGGGAGTCTGGGTTGGCGTGGTTGGTTGGCCGTTGTTGTGTATTTGGTTGTAGGAAGCTTGGTGACGCGCATTGGCTTCAAGAACAAGCAGCGCCGTGGGTTAGCCGAAGCCCGTGAGGGACGACGAGGCCCTGAAAACGTCTGGGGCTCAGCAGCGGTCGGTGCGGGTCTGGCTCTCGTTCTTGCGGCTTCACCGGAAAACGCCATTCTTTGGCGCCAGGTTGTGTTGATTGGATTTTCGGCAAGTTTTGCCGCCAAACTGGCCGATACTTTTGGCAGTGAAATTGGGAAGCGCTGGGGGCGTACGACCCTGTTGATCACCACACTCAGGCCGGTCGCACCTGGAACCGATGGTGCGATCAGTCTGGAAGGAACCATGGCGAGTGCTGCTGGCAGTGTGGTGATGACATTTGCGCTTTGGGGGCTCAGTTCGTCTCAACTCCCCCTGATCCCCAACGCCATGGCCGCTGGAGTGGTGATGGTGGTGGGTCTACTGGCCACCCTTGCTGAAAGTGTCATGGGAGCCGTTGTTCAAAACCGCGTGGGGTGGCTGAGTAATGAGCTGATTAATGCGCTGCAAACGCTTCTGGCAGCTGGGTTGGCAATGGGCTGGACGGCACTAGCAAGCCATCTTGTGCTGCCAACAATCGCAGGCTTGTAATCGCATCTTCCAGCATCTGCTTCAAGCGTCGTTGGCTGATCCGATGGGATAGCGCAAGTTCCCGAAGACGAACCCCCTCAATCCAATGTTGCTTCAGCAATGTCTGATGGATTGGGGCGAGCTTAGGGAGAACACCTTGAAGCCACTCCGCTTGAGGATCTGGATTGGGGCCGCTAGGGGGTTGTAAGTCCAGATCCTCAATCCCCATCATTTTTTTACTGACTTCCGCGGTACAGGCATCCAGCCATCGTTGGGGACTCACTTTTAAGCGCACCGCAATGGATCGATCGCTCAAAGGAGGTAGACCATTCTGCGTCCGTTGTTGTTGCAGGCGTTGACCGGAGACGTAAAGGTCTTGGAGTCGCCAAGGAATGCGCACCATGCGCGATCGGTCTCGCCGGTAGTGCAAAACCTGGCCGTTCGCTCGGCTCATCAAGTAGCTGCTGGGGCGCAAGCCACGGGACGGGTCAAACTTTTGCAGACCTTGAATCAAGCCAAGGCAGGCTTCTTGGAGGAGATCGTCCCGTTCTTCCGGTCCACGATGACGTTGACGCATCGCCACGCAATGGGCCAACCCCAAGTGCTGAAGAACCTTTTGATTTCGTTCATTGGTGCCAGGCGGTAAGCAGCGCCGCTCTTCATGGCGTTGACGGGCATTGAGAACCATGCAATCGAAACAACTGCTTTCACGGTTGCCAGGCAATCCGTGACAGCCTGCCCACCGCAGGACCTCAATCCGGCACAAATGTGCTCGATGATGAGTTGGAGCTGTGGTTAATGAATGGATTGGCAACCAGAAGCGCTGACAGCGCTCAAAAAAGATGTGCCATTTTTTGTCCGCCCTGCGGTGCGACGCCGCGTCGAATCGATGGCCATGGAGGCTGGTCGAGCGGATGTATGCCTTGACTTTTATCGCGAAGCCAAGGCGAGCATGGCGCCGAAATAGAGCTTTTCAGGACTGATCCAATTCACAGCGATTCAGCTCAGGTGTCGTTAACCGATCAATGATGCGAGCCATATCCACCGCTGTGAGGTCACCATTGTCATCCCACTTCAGCGTGGTTTTGCGTTGAACGGGTGGCTTTTTGTTGGTGATCTGAAGAGAAGGATTGAGCTCCATACTTATCCCACTTGTTAGCGAATTCACACACTAGCTGGGGCTCAGGTGCCCTACCCATTGATCGGGGTGGGTGTGTTCAGTGGTGAAAGTCCTGCCCAATTCAACAGCGGTGGCCAGTGCTGGAGTGTGTTGTAGATCCAGGAATGGCCGTTCGTATTGAGGTGAATCCCATCGGGCTCGATCCATTGCAACCAGTCGGTTTGCGCCTGGATTTCGGCATGAAGGGCATAGAACGGCACATTGGCCTCACGACACTGTTCCGCTAGAGCTGCTTCCGTCGCGGCAATTGCCTTGTTGCTGTACCAAAGGCACTCCGCAAAGGGCATCACATGTTCATCCACTGGCGTGAGCCCAAGAACGAAAACGTTCGTTACGGATCTCATCTCCGCCAGAAGTTGGCTGATGCCAAAGGCGAAGGCGTCTGGCTCTAGTTGGGGGCGGCCATCACTCCGACCGATTCGGGCTGTGTCATTGAGGCCAACACTCAACAGCAAACCGTCGGGGTGTTGTCGGCGAAGTTCGCCGCGACACGACCATTCATGCCGCCATCGCGCTGCAATCCGTTCAATTCCATCGCCTCGAACACCGAGTGGATAGATCACCGGTGCGGAAGGAAGTTGCATCCAATCCATCCGTAATCGCTGGCACCAACCACCACCGTCTCGATCCCCCCAGCCAAGAACGCCGCTATCCCCCAAAACCACGAGTTGTCTCGGCCCCATGGTTGCCGCCTTCACAGGCCTACAGCCTTGCAGTTCAAGCGTTGTTGCAACTGGTCCGTGATGGTTTCTCCGCAGAGTGTCAAAACAATGAATGCCAGGACCAACCAAGCAACGAGCCACCAGTGAAAGGACGACAAAGCATCGATTAATTGCCAGCCCAAACCCGCACTTCCCACAATCCCTACAACCACAGTGTCTCTGAGGATGACGTCGCACCGGTACGACGCGTAGGCGAGATAACTCCGACTGACTTCGGCCAATGGGCCGTAAAGCCAGCTCATTCGAACAGTCGCTCCAGACCGTTCCAAGATCTGGGCCGAACCAAAACCTGTTTCGCGGATGTCTTTCATCAGCACACGACCCATCACCCCGCTGTGATGGAGCCCTAGGGCCAGAGCTGCGAGGGGCAGGCTCGGCTTAGCCATCACTAGGAGTAACAGTGCAGTCAAAGGAGTTGGCACTAAGCGCAATGCGGCCCAGATCAAGCTTTGAAGCCGAAGGCTGCTTTGGCTCGGCGAAAGCAAGAGAAGTAATGGAGGAACTGCTGTAGCGATGCAGCTGGCCATCAGGGTGATGAGAAGTGTTGAGCCGATCGCAGCTCCCCAATTGATCTCAAACAGTGCAGCAGTTGCTGCGTTGCGGTCAGCCACTAACCCACTGAACACAGACCCAAAGCTTCCGCTCGGCCAAGAAAGATCCAAATTCAGAGAGGCGCTCCAAACCACTAACAACACCAGCGCAATCCCCACGACAAAACCAATCCGTGGCCTGCGCGGAATGGTCTGAAGGATGAAATCAAGTAACACCATGGCTATGGCTAACAACCACAACCCACTCCACATGTCTCTGAATTGGAGGGATTGAAGGCTCAACATCAAATCGGTTCCTAGTCCCCCAAGCCCAAACACGCCCAGGATCAAAGCTGATCGAAGAGCGCAGTCGAGGCGATGGCCAATGTGATGTTTGATCGAGGCAAACACTGCTGGAAAGACAGCCGTCAGAAGCACTGCCATCGCCAGCCCTCCGCTGCCTTGAAGCACCGGTAGGGCTGGCGAATCATGGCAATCAATCTGATCAGCCAGCACCCTTGCCATCAAGGCGCTGTAGGGGATAACAATCGCCGCGATAGCAACCCAAGCGTTGAGCCCATAAACCTGAAGTAAGAGCAACCCCCAAATCAACTCATGGATGGCTCGGAAGGGGGACAACAGTCGCCGAACAAGCACTGCTGGCCATGGAGTTCCCAAGACGGTTCGCCAAAGGGTGCGTGAACCCAAAAAGCCGAAGATCAATCCCAGACCACTACTAATGGCCCAGGAGAGAACCGCTGTCACGCCGGTGATCTGAAGTCCTTGCCAAAGGCTCTTGAGAAGAGTCGGATCGAAGGACGGCTGAACAGCACCTTGAGCAAACTGGATTAACAACGGGAGCCCACCGCCATGGCCATCTCGAACGAGGATGGCCACCACAGGAATCAGACAAAGTCCCGGTAACAGGGTGAGCAGCGGTAAAGCTGGTTTTACGAACGTCCGTACAACCATTCCAATTGCGTCTTGCTGATCATGTCTGGTGCCGCGTCAAGAACAAGGGCTCCGTTACGTAGCCCCAGTACGCGTTCAAATCGATGAATGAGATCAGGGCGATGCAAGCTGATCAGACACCCCGGAAGTGAAAGTAGTGTGTCCAAGACATCCCTGGCGATGACAGGATCCAGGGCCGACAAAGGTTCATCAGCGAGCACCAGTTCAGGGCTTTGGCGCAGCAATCGAGCCAAGGCAACGCGTTGTCGCTGACCTCCTGAGAGTTCGGTCACGGCTCGTTTGAGCAGTGAAGGGTTTAGGTGGACCTCTTGCATCACCGCAAGACACGCGTCCTTTTCCAGGACACCAAGCAGATTTCTCAAGGCCCAGATCAAGCCATGACGCCCAAGGGCACCGCTATTGATGTTTTGGACCACGCTCAGCTCCTCAACCAGTCGTAAGTCCTGCCAAAACGTGCCAATTGATCGCCGTTCATGGCGCGGCAATCTCTTGAGCGGTTGACCACGCCATTGGAGGGCGCCCCGCGAGGGTTGCAAACTGCCGTTGCAGAGTTTGATGAGGGTGGTTTTTCCTGCGCCACTGGCTCCCAGTAAAACCACCCGTTCATCAGCCCTGATGGTGAGACTGGTGGTTTGGAGTCGTTGGTCCAGGCTCACCTGGCTCAACTCCAGGAGCGCTGTCAACGGATCTTGCCGAGTTGACGACCCACCGCTTCGATTTTGTCGTAATCGGAGTTCTGAGCCGGAATGAACTCAGCGGCACCAAACAGTTCAAGGATGGTCTCACCTCGAGGCGTATCCGCAGTGATCGCTAGCAGAGCGGTTTGGACCTTGTTGGTAAAGCCATTACCGAATCGTTCATCGAGATCGGGACGAGCCACCCAGTGGTAGTCGACGTATGGAGGCGTTCTCCAAATGACTGAGACCTTGTTGGGGTCAACGCGACCATCCTCAACATTGCTTGTCCAAACCTGTTCGTTTAAGGCTCCGACCTCGTAGGCACCGCTCTGCACCACGGCGATTGTGGCGTCGTGGCTTCCGCTAAACCCAGGAGCACCACCGGCGAGCTCATCGGTGCTTACACCGTTTTGGCTCATGAAGTACTGAGGCATCAGCCGACCTGATGTTGAGCTCTCTGATCCAAATGAAAGGCGTCGTCCTTTCAGATTTGTGAGCTGATCACCTGTGCTGAATGGGCGAAGTCCGCTGGCGCCATTGGCAATGAAGACGCTTGTGAACTTGGCGTCGATATCGCGTTGCGCCAGAACCTTGGCCCCCGGGGTTTGCAACCGAGCCTGTACGCCCGTGAGGCCACCGAACCAAACCAAGTCGAGGCTGCCTGTTCGAAACGCAGTGACCGCAGCGGGGTAATTGCTCACAGGTACGTACTCCACCGGAACCTTCAGCTGATCACTGAGTTCGGCTGAAAGTGAGCTGTAGAGACGGTTGAGCTTCTCCGGGTTCTGATCCGGAATTGCCCCGATGTGAAGGACTGGAGACTCTTTGCCTACTGGACCTGAACTACAGCTCACCAAGGCGGTCGCAATGGTGATGCCAGTCAGAAGACGTGCAGCCAAAGAGAGCCGAGGTTTTTGAGTAGGCGGCATTGGATGTGATGTCTTTCGGTTAGTCAGAACTTGCTGAGCATCCGCTGCAGTCGTTCCAAACCATTTGTGATGCTCTCATGCGAGACAGCACACGACAGACGAATGCAGCGGTCGTCTCCGAAGGCAACGCCTGGCACAACGGCAAGGCCTTCGTCTTCTAAAGCACGACGACAAAATTCCATCGAATCGGTAATGCGCTCTGGCAGCTGCGGAAAGGCATAGAACGCACCTTTCGGAGGAATCAAAGTGATGCCTGGAATGGATTGCAGTCCTTCGATCAGAAAATTTCTCCGCAAGTTGTAGCTGCAGGCCATCTCTTCAACACACTCCCGCGATCCACGAATGGCAGCGAGCGCTCCTTTTTGGGCAAAACTGCAAACATTGCTGGTGCTTTGGCTTTGTAGTGCTGAAGCCGCTTTGATCACCGTCGCGTTGCCAGCGAGGTAGCCCAGGCGCCATCCAGTCATGGCCCAACCCTTGGCGAAGCCATTCACCGTGAAGCAACGGTCCTTGATCGCTTCCGATATGGAGGCAAAACTGATGTGTTGTTCTCCCTCAGCCAAAAGGTATTCATAGATTTCGTCGCTCATCACCAAGAGATTGGGGTGTCGAGCAACCAGCTCAGCCAGAGCCTCGAGTTCTTGTCGCTGCATGACGCGACCCGTGGGATTCCCCGGACTGTTGATCACCAAAAGTCGGCTTTTTGGGGTGATCCTTGCTTCCAAAGCATCGAGATCGAGTCTGAATCCATCAGAAGCTGAAGATGGAATCAACACCGTGCTGGCACCAGCCAGGGCAGCCATTTCTGGATAACTCAACCAATAGGGCGAAGGGAGTAAAACTTCATCGCCGGGGTTCAGCACCACCTGGAAAAGGTTGTAAATCGCTTGTTTACCGCCGTTGCAGATCAGAACCTGCTCAGGCTTTGTCGCAATGTCGTTTTCATGGATGAGTTTGTCGGCAAGAGCCGCTCGTAACTCAGGATCACCCGCCGCCGGGCCGTAACGGGTGATGCCCTGGGATAGAGCCTCCCGTGCCGCCTCAACAATGAACCCTGGGGTATTGAAATCAGGCTCCCCAGCACTAAGGCTGCAAATATCTCGGCCTTCGGCCTGAAGCGCTTTGGCTTTGGCGCTGATCTCGAGGGTCAGCGAGGGCTTAAGGGCAATCGCCCGATGGGAGAGTTCTGGGGGGCGCAAGATCATCAACGCACCTCCCCGCGGTGCGTTTAAAAATCTCATCCTGCCTCAAGCAGTGACCCAAACAACCCTTTGTTCACGCAGGCCATGAATCCCATGCAAATCAGCTTGGTTCTTGCGGCCCACGATCCCAAGGCCTTAAGCCATTTTTATGGGGCTCTTTTTAACGCGACAATTTGTGCTGGAAAAGCAGACCACCACAAAATTCTTGACCTTGGCAATGGCTTAAGGCTTGAGATTTATCGGCCATCACAACATCGCCCATTCCCGGTGGCAGGTCGGGCGTTATCGGTCTGTCTAAAGCGTTCTGCCCACCACACCCCTTTGGTTGAATTGGAGCACCACGTCAGCCATGCGCTCAGTTTGGGAGCCTCTGTTGTGGAGCCGGCTCGGTTGGAACCTTTCGGTGCTGAATGTTGGATGAATGATCCAGAAGGCAATGCTTTTTTATTGCTGATTCCCATTGCACGATCGGAAGGGAGTGCATGACGTCATTCGATCTGGATGCATGTTTGCGCTGCTCAGCCTGTGAGTTAGCCACAACGCGCCAAAAGGTGGTGGTCTGTCGGGGCAATCCAAAAGCACCACTGATGTTGATCGGAGAAGCTCCCGGTGCGCAGGAAGATCAAACCGGTCTGCCGTTTAAGGGCCGATCCGGACAAGCCCTCGATCGTTTGCTGATCGAGGCGGGCTTCAACATCGAGAAGGACCTTTACATCTGCAATGCGGTGAAATGCCGGCCGCCGAACAATCGCCGCCCAAAAAAAAATGAGCTCACGGCATGTCGTCCCTGGCTTGATAAACAAATTGCCGAAGTGAATCCTGCTGTGATCGTGCTGACTGGCGCAACTGCGGTTCAGGCTGTGCTGGAACTGAAAACTGCAATGACAGAGTTACGAGGCAAGTGGCAGACCTGGCAAGGTCGTTCGGTGATGCCCATTTTTCATCCGGCTTATCTGCTCCGTCACGCGGCGGCAAAGGAAGGCGGACCGGTTGATCTCACACGCCAAGATCTCTCCGCTGTGCGCACCAGGCTGTGCGAACGTTGATGTGCATCTGGAACGGCTACACATGACCGCCCTAGATCGGCGTTACGACACCCAGATCCATCGTCGAGTCACACGGACCGTGATGGTGGGACGTGTCCCGATCGGCAGCGAGCACCCGATTGCGGTGCAGTCGATGATTAACGAGGACACCCTCGATATCGATGGATCAGTCGCTGGAATCATCCGTCTAGTCGATGCTGGATGCGAGATCGTTCGAGTGACGACCCCTTCGATTGGTCATGCCAAGGCCATGGGGAAAATTAAAGCGGAACTCTCGGCCAAGGGTTGCAACGTTCCCTTGGTGGCTGACGTTCACCACAACGGAACAAAGATTGCCTTAGAGGTCGCTCAGCACGTCGACAAAGTCCGTATCAATCCTGGACTATTTGTATTCGATAAGCCTGATCCAAATCGTCAGGAATTTACAGAATCTGAATTTGCTGAGATCGGCACACGCATTAGAGAGACATTCGAGCCTTTAGTAAAACTCTTGCGAGAGCAAAATAAAGCATTGCGTATTGGTGTTAACCACGGCTCGTTGGCTGAACGCATGCTGTTTACCTACGGAGATACACCGAAGGGAATGGTGGAGTCGGCGATGGAATTCGTCCGCATTTGCGACGATCTAGATTTTCATAACATCGTTATATCGATGAAAGCTTCACGGGCACCAGTGATGCTTTCGGCCTATCGATTAATGGCCGATACCATGGATCAGGAAGGATTCAATTATCCACTTCACCTTGGGGTTACTGAGGCTGGGGACGGTGATTATGGCCGAATTAAAAGTACGGCCGGAATTGCCACGCTCTTAGCAGAGGGGTTGGGTGACACCATCCGAGTTTCTCTTACTGAAGCGCCTGAAAAAGAGATCCCTGTTTGTTATTCAATTCTTCAGTCTCTCGGCTTACGAAAGACAATGGTTGAATACATTGCCTGTCCGAGTTGTGGCCGCACGTTGTTCAACCTGGAGGATGTCCTCCATAAAGTTCGTAATGCTACATCTCATCTAAAAGGTCTCGACATCGCTGTGATGGGATGCATTGTGAATGGTCCAGGCGAGATGGCTGATGCCGACTATGGCTATGTGGGTAAAGGACCTGGCATCATTGCTTTGTACCGAGGTCGAGAAGAAATTCGTAAAGTTCCAGAAAAAGAAGGTGTTCAAGCCCTGATCCAATTGATTCAGGAGGATGGTCTCTGGGTCGATCCTGATGAAACTCGGTAATCTGAACGCACAGACTTAAGACAAGACGGATATGGCTAAGTCAGTGAAATGGCGATCGTTTCTTCGCACAACTCCTCTACTGCTAATCCTCGGTTTAGGTGGAATTACCACAGCCGTCACTCTGGGGGGGCCGGGGTTCACCCTTCCGAGCGCTAGCGGGGGATCAATTAGTGATAGCCCAAAAGAGGTGATCGATCAGGTTTGGCAGATCGTCTATCGGGACTACCTTGATTCAAGTGGTGACTACGATGAGGCCTCATGGCGGCAATTGCGTCGCGATCTCCTAAAAAAATCTTTCGCCGGCAGCGCTGAGTCCTACGAAGCAATTCGTGGAATGCTTGCCAGCTTGAATGACCCATATACCCGTTTCCTTGACCCGAAACAATTCAAGGAAATGCGAATTGATACGTCCGGTGAATTGATGGGTGTGGGCATTCAACTGAGTCTTGATAAAGCAACCAAAGAATTAGTTGTTGTATCTCCAATTGAAGGAACTCCTGCATCACGAGCAGGGGTTCAATCTAAGGATGTGATTGTTTCTATCGATGGTAAGTCCACAGAAGGGATGAACACTGAGGATGCTGTTAAGTTAATTCGTGGGCCGGAGGGATCAGCAGTCATTTTAGGCCTTCGCCGTGGTGATGAACTGATAGATGTTCCATTGACGCGTGCCAGGATAGAGATTAATGCTGTTTCATACAAACTAAATACCACGCGAGACCAACATAAAGTTGGATACATTCGCCTCAAGCAATTTAATGCAAATGCAGCCAAGGAAATGCGCGAAGCCGCAAAGGCGCTTGAGGCACAAGATGTTGATGGTTACGTACTGGATTTGCGAGGCAATCCTGGAGGATTATTAGAAGCAAGTATTGATATAGCTCGCCAATGGTTGAACGAAGGAATCATTGTGAGTACACGAACGAGAGAAGGCATTCGTGATGTCCGACGAGCTACAGGTAGTGCCATCACAGACAAGCCCTTGGTTGTTTTAATTGATCAAGGCTCAGCCAGTGCTAGTGAAATCCTATCTGGCTCCTTGCAAGACAATGGTCGAGCTCAATTGGTTGGTCAGAAAACGTTTGGCAAAGGGTTAGTGCAGGCTGTGCGGGGATTATCTGATGGGTCTGGCTTGACGGTGACAATCGCTAAATATCTCACTCCTAAGGGAACGGATATTCACAAAAACGGAATCGAACCGGACATCAAATCTGAAATGAATGAGAAACAACTAAAAAGTTTTACGATTGAAAAGTTAGGCACAGATCAAGATCCTCAATATATTGACGCAAGAAAACAACTAATTAAAAGAATTAGTTAAATATACAATAATAATTATCCGAACATGAAATAGTGATGACAGGACAAATCATCGCTACCAACAACTAGGAAATTGGCTGCATTAAGCCACCGCCACCGCCGCCGTTGGAATCATCATCGTCGGAAGCATCGGGTTGCATCAAGGCATAAAGGCCTAAGGCTGCTGCGCAGAACACACCACTCACAACCTGCATTGACGCCCCATTGACACCGATTTCAATGAATTCGCCCATGGATGACCTGAACCTGACGCCAATGTAACGAAGAATTGCGGGTCTGTGAAGTTTTTCTCAGAAATGCGATTGGGCCATCGCCCTACACCCTGATGACGGAATCGTTTTTCTCAGCTTTTTGGCGGTCCCGCTGCTCGGCCGTAAGCCCGTCTGTGTCTGGGATTTGTGCTGCCATCAGCTTCAGCCATTCCATCAGTTGCTCCAATTGTTTCTCCATCGGCAACACGCCAAGGCCACGCGCCAATGCTTTGTGCTGAAGACCACTGCCGGGTTGGTACACAAAGCGCCCGTGGAGATGCTGAGGGAGTCCTTGCCGCAGAAGCCGGAATGCTGGTTCTTCCATTGGGGTTTCCAGCACGATGTTGGGTTTCTCCGGCTTGATCCTGGAGAAACCACACCGCTTCGCCAGCATCTTCAGCTCCATGAGCTGCAACAGCGACTGAACAGCCGCGGGAATGGCGCCAAAACGATCGGCCCAGCTTGCTGCCAACTCCACCAGTGCTTCGGAGGATGTGCAGTCGGCTGCTGCCCTGTAGGCCGCAATTTTTTCATCGGGATCAGTAATCCAGTCGGCAGGTACAAAAGCGGTGACTGGCAAATCAACCTGGGTGTCGTCAACCGATGGGATGTCTTGACCCTGGATCTCGGCTAAGGACTCCTGCAACATCTCCATGTAGAGGTCAAAACCGATCGTTTCCATCTGACCGCTTTGTTCAACACCTAGAAGATTGCCGACACCGCGAATCTCCATATCTCGCATCGCTAGTTGATAACCACTTCCAAGTTGTGCAAATTCCTGAATAGCACGCAGTCGTTGCCTTGCGTTATCACTAAGTGACGCATTTCCTGGATAAAATAGCCATGCATGGGCCTGAATACCACTGCGACCTACGCGACCACGAAGTTGATACAGCTGCGCTAAGCCAAATCGATGTGCATCTTCAATCAAAATCGTATTAACACGCGGTATATCAAGACCACTTTCAACAATCGTGGTGCAAAGCATCACATCTGCTTCACCAGCGTTGAAGGCCACCATGGCACTTTCCAACTCTCCTTCGGCCATTTGACCATGGGCAACAAGAAGTTTGAGTCCAGGAAGCATGGTTCTTAGGCCATTAGCAACATCTTCAATCCCTTCCACCCGTGGAACCACATAAAATACTTGTCCACCACGATCCAATTCCTGACGGATTGCACTTCGTACCGCCTCTGGGTCGAGGGAGGCTAAATGCGTTTTAATCGGTCGACGAAGAGGCGGAGGCGTTGTGATTAAACTCATCTCCCGAACACCCGACAAACTCATATAAAGGGTGCGGGGAATGGGTGTTGCTGAGAGAGTTAAAACATCAACATCCTTACGGAGAACTTTTATTTTTTCTTTCTGATTAACTCCAAAACGCTGTTCTTCGTCAACAACTAGGAGTCCGAGCTGTTGAAAGCTTGTACCTTTACTTAAAAGTTGGTGAGTGCCAACTACCGCATCAATGGTTCCCTGTTTTAAACCCTCAAGAATGCTTTTACGTTCCGTCGTTGTACGAAAGCGATTCAGGAGTGCCACTTTGATCGGATAGGGGGCAAATCGTTCGGAAAGGGTCCGCCAATGTTGTTGGGCCAAAACTGTTGTGGGCGCCAACATGGCCACCTGCTTTCCAGCGGTAATGGCTTTAAAAATGGCTCGAATCGCCACTTCAGTTTTGCCGAAGCCGACATCTCCACAGACCAGACGATCCATGGGTTCGGCCCTTTCCATATCGCGCTTGACGTCCGTGGTGGATTTCAACTGATCTGGGGTTGGCTCATAGGGAAATGACTCCTCCAGTTCGGTCTGCCAGGGGCCATCAGGTGGAAATGCAAATCCATTCGACTGTTGGCGTTCGGCATAGAGCTTCACAAGATCAAGAGCCACCTTTCGAACGGCCTTCTTGGCCCGGTCTTTGGCCTTCGTCCAAGCTGCACCACCCATGCGACTGAGTTGAGGCGGTGATTCACTCGTCGCCCGGTAACGACCCAGGCTGCCTAATTGATCTGCCGCAACTCGGAGAATTCCATCGGCGTATTGAACGACCAGATAATCGCGAACATCACCGGAAAGAGCGAGTTTGTCCATGGCTTTGAATCGACCAATTCCATGGTTTCGATGAACAACAAAATCACCTGGTCGCATCTTGTTGGGATCGACCGTGCGACTGGCGGCTTTGCGTCGACGTCGGACATACCCCGTGGATGTAAGAGTTTGCTGGCCAAAAAACTCTCGATCTGTAACCAGGGCGACGCGCCAAGCGGGCAAGAGCACTCCTTCAAGCTCAGCGTTTCCCTTTGCTTTGAGGGCAACTGGAGTGTTTTGCTCGATGAGTCGCCCTATGGCAGGAAGATCACCTGCGTTGGGAATAAATCGACTGATGCAGTCATGTTCTTCAAGAAGGGCGACGGCACGACTTGGCTGAGCCGAAATCAGCCAGACAGACATCCGATCTGTCTGAAACCCCTTGATTAATTCACCGAGTTTGCCGAATTGATTTGGGTAAGCAGGAACGGGTCGACTGGCGAAATCGAAGGAGTTTGGGTGGTTGTCCTCCTCGAGAAGTTCTGCGAGATCGAACCCTTCAAACCCTTCTGCCAAGCCATAGGCAGCAACAACGTCGCGATGAAGAACTCCGGGCCAAAGCAAATCTCGATCCTGCTCAGATAGACCAACTTCGATGGCCATTTCTTTATGGTGCTCAATCGCGTGATCCAACCAAAGCTGCCCATGGGCAAGACCCTGGCGCCGTTCGTCGATCACAACGGTGGTGACATCGGGGAGATAATCCAATAGGGAAGCGGGCTCATTCCAGGCCAATCCCATCAGGCGACGCATCCCCTCAGGGGTGCCACCCTCTAAGAGTTCATCGGTGGCTTGCTCTCCAAGCAAGGAAGACAGACCATCTGGCATTGTTGCGCGAAGTTGGTCAGCAATGAGTGGATTAAAGCCAGTAGGTGTAAGCCTTAGTTGATCAATAGGATCAAGAGATCGTTGCGTTGACGGATCGAACTCACGTAGCTTGACTAGCTCTTCTCCAAAAAATTCAAGACGAACAGGCAACTCACTACTGACTGAAAAAATATCAACAATGTCCCCCCGACGACTCCAAGTACCCTCCTGATCAATCGTCGATACACGCTCATATCCGAGTTTCGCAAGTGTTTCAGCAAGTGAGTCCAGCTCAACCTCATCGCCGCGAGTCAATACACGACAGGTCGCCTTTAAAGCGTCCGGTGGTGGTAGGTGAGGTTGCAAGCAACGTTCAGTCGCAACAATGGCGCGTCCACTGGATTCAGGGTCATTGAGGAGGTCGCTGAGAACCTGTAACTGGCCCCAGATAATTTCACTCGTGGGGTCAAATGGCTCATAGGGAGACCCTTCACTTGTTGGGTAAAGACTGGCGAGTGACCAGCCCATTAGCTCGAGCAGAGCTGTCCAACGCCCTGCTTCTTCCAGAGTTGGAACCACCACAAGCAAGGGAGATCCATCCCGTTGCGCCATAGCGCTGGCTACGAGAGCGCGGCAATTGCGACCTGCACCCCGCATCAAGAGCCGTTCTGATCGTCGGCTGCGCTCTAACAATTCGCCCGTTAGCGCCCCGTCCCTCAGCTGACGCACCAGGGAACGAAGAGGCATGGGCTCACAACGAAGTTGATTGATCTTCGCAACGGGCGAGCATCGACTGTTGACAATGGGGAATGTCAGCAGATTCTGAGAATTATCGTGTCAGTTTCGTGTTAATAACAACACGAATACGTGCTGATAAAGATCGTAGTCAAAACTGTTAAGTCAGGCGCAAAGTCGTGTCAGGAGATTTCAGTCTCTGTAAACAATGACCATCGCGCCATGCGGAATAGCAGGGAACGACAGCATCTTCAATGCATGGTGAATTTGAGTAAAAAACGCGTATCGCAATTATCAGAAAACTTTTAATTCTGAAACCCGTTATTTAGGACGTGAGCATGGATTGTTAGAATTTATTGTTCGACTCGTCAAATATAGAATGACTAACTTATCACCGCTCAAAAGGCCCTTACTAGAAGTGACCAGCTTTAATAAGGCGCTTGCAGAAGCATTGCTAACGAATGAAGAAGAATCAATCATAGAATATATTCGATATACGGGGGTTTTTGATGAACTCAAAATGAGGAAAGACCTTTCACTTCCATCTAAGCCACCAGCGCTATGGCTGTTAGCAACTGCATGCGAGAAGATCGGAGAAAAAATTCCTGAGTATTTTTTAAACATACGCTCATGGTCGAAATCTCGAAGTGCAGATGCAATAGCCTGGGATGGAAATCTGGTCTGTAGCATCGTCTATAATTGCGATGGCGATGAGATTTCTCCAGTTTCAGGTACAGCGCTTTATCATACTTTTGCTGTTCATAGAGAGCTATTTACTGGATTGGAGTTTTAGGCTTGGAATTGTAATATCTTAAATATTCTTGTTTTTCTCAATCAATTCTTTGGGCGCTTGGAGGAGTTGAACATCTGCTGAACTTGAATAATTCATTTAAGATCATGTTTAACGATTTTGTTGAGTAGATGCCTCGATACCGCTGCCCTTCCTGCTGCTGCGGTTCAGCTCTCGTTTTGCACCCTCCGAAAGGGGCGATTCCGATCTGTGCAAGCTGTCGAACACCATTAGAGAAACAGCCTGTTGTGAAGGCGATTCCGCTGTTGGTACTTCTCGCTGTGGGGAGCGTGTTGGTTGCATCCTCAATCCCACTGCTGTTCGATCCGAATCCTCAACCACCGTTGAGGCGTTCAAGGCAAATCACCTAGGCAGAAAACTCGAGGTAAAAAATTTAGTTGGACTATATCGAACAAGCATGTAAAGCATTGGGCACATCTGAGCGTTGAGTTTATTCTTGCGCTTCTAACCCTAAAAATTAAAAAAATTAATTTTAGATGCTGAAATAGGAGGCCACCAATATAAATTCGATTTAACCAAATCACAGTCTCTGGCTGTATCTGAAAACTACGCTGGTTCCTCATGGCTGAGAAATGAAGATACATAATGGATGCCATTGAGAAGTAAATCTAGAGTTGGGGTGTTAGAATTATCATAAGGATTGAAGCATTTAGCTTTTACTTCTATCCTTGGTATTTAAAGGAATTCCACAAAGGTGCATCAATGGAAAATGATTTTGATTACTCAGGTCAAATATTATTCATGGATGTCCGGGAATACCTTCCCACTATTGATCCAGAAAGCTTGTCCAAAAAACATACTTTACAAATATTGCTCTATATCATGAATCAAAAAGAGAACTTCCACGATCGGGGACATGAAGAAAATAACGAAGAAACCGCTTGGGTCAATGGCTATCTTCTGAAGCTCGTACCTGATATCGACCGAGATGGGATGCAGCGATTTTTAGTTCAATGCATCGGTTCAAGTGTGGATAAAATAGCTATGCTCAAATAAGCGACGATTGGAGTAAATCGAGAAAAGCATAAGTACGTAATTATTATTCAACAATAATAAGCTAGTGCAGTTGATAAATTAAGCAATTTAAAGCAATCGGTAACTGCTTCTTTCGCTAAGAACAAAGAAAGGAGCTCAACATCTACAGTTAAACGTAGATGCTGAGCAACTGATGCCGAAGATCGCTCACTTCGGAAAGGTGTCTTTCGTTGACGATCCGTCACGACACTGTTCGCAATGATCTTTATGCAAATAATGCAAAATATTGGAGCTGTAGTGCGTTGGTCTTGAACAAACAGGAATTCAGTTCACTTCTTGCCACGATCCAAGAATTCAGTACATACCTGAATATATGACGGAATATTCATCATTATTTCTTGAGTGTTTGTTCTTCAAGAAGCATATTGAATTGTAATAACTGCTCGTCACTTAACTGCTGTCGACTTGTCGAATTTAGATGTTGCTGAAGGAAAGATCTCGCCTGTTCGCCTGTCCAACCAAGATTCGACAACATTTGATCCCCTTGCGTAATCAAATCACTTCGACGGATCGGAACCGCCGATTGATCGGGGGTGTCACCGGGTTGGATCTGTCGTAGTTGTCGAAGGAACGCCACTAGGTCGGCATATCGGGTTAAACGATGACGACTGCCGTGCCCAAAGGCGCGCTCGAGATATTGACGTTCCTGCTCTCTGGTCCAGCCAATGCGCTTTAACTCAAAGTCAATGGCAGTCAGTTCTTCACTCCAGTCGTCTGGATCAGTGGGTGATTCAGATGGTGTCTCGGTCACGGTCCGCACGTCTCCCTCGACCTGTTGATCAACAGAACCTGCACCTGAAGGAGAGGTCAACGGTTTTGTGGGTTGCTCGGGGAGTGGCACTGGACTGGATTGCTGCGGATTTTGAGATTCCTTTCGTATCAGCTCTGGAGTGGAACTTCGAGATGTCGCTGCTGATGCCTTTGCCGATGGTTCGTGCTCCTGTGACTCATGCTTCTTGCTCTCAAGGCGGCGACTGAGCCGTTGCCATGCACGATCCTCTGCTTCTTCAGCCGTTGCGGCTTCTCCAAGTGATGAGCCAATCAACTGCGAATCGTTCCACGCCTCAACGCGGACAACGCAACGCAGGGTGTCGACGTGACACAGTTCAACCCGGATATTCATCCCCATGGATCATCGCAAGCTCTTTCTAGGCTGGCGGGATGGACATCACAGCGCTTCCTTCCCTATCGGACTTGTATGAGGGGGCTGACCAATGGCGGGAGGTGCTTTCTCTATTGCCAGTGTTGGTTTTATTAGAGGTTGTGCTTTCAGCCGACAATGCTGTGGCTTTGGCTGCGATCGCTCGAAGTGGTAACGCCCCAGAGAGAGAGCGTTTATCGCTCAATATCGGCATAACTTTGGCACTGGTCTTAAGAATTGGCCTCATTGTTGTTGCACAATGGGTCTTGCAACATCCTTGGGTTCAACTTGTTGCTGCAGCTTATTTAATGTGGCTTGTTTTTGACCACTTTTGGCAACATACTCATAAGGAAACTCAGATTGATTCGGTAGATCAAGACACGAAAAAGCTGCCACGAGGTCTTGCTAAAACAGTCGTTTTACTAGCGTTTACTGATCTTGCTTTTTCGATCGACAGTGTCGCTGCAGCTGTGGCCGTAAGCGACCAGGTGATTTTGATTGTAACCGGAGCCATCATTGGAATTGTAGCCCTACGCTTTACCTCAGGTCTATTTATAAGATGGCTTGATGAGTACCCAAGGTTAGAAACTGCTGGTTTTCTTGCCGTTGCATTTGTTGCCTTAAGACTTATTTTACATGTTGTTCTTCCTTTCCTTAATCAACCAGACTGGTTGACATTAATTGTTGTCTTAGTATTCTTTAGTTGGGGTTTGTCCATTAAAAAGCCTGAAACAATGATTGATCCTCCCCATGCTGGTTGAGTTCAGAGACGCAGCTAGCGGAATCCTGGTTAACCGCATTCAGTTGGATGACCCTCCCCATCCAGGCTCATGGCTTGAGTTGGATGGATCGTCTTACTTGATCATGCAACGACAGCATCGATATTCTCTTAAGGGAGGGACGTATCAACTTTCCTCTATTGCGCTAGTTGTTAAGCCTCAATCACGTCCTTTGGATGCCAAAGCATGGCGTCATGGCTGGGTCATTGGTAATCCGACATGTCGATTTAATGCGCTAAGTCCTCTATTGCGTTGTGTTGTTTGGCCCGATGGCCCCTGTGAACAATGCAGCCATTTCGAGGCTCGGTTGAAATGATGCCAGGATGGATCGAGGGTGTACTTCAACACGGCCACGGTGTGGCATCTGGAGCGAATTCTGAATCCCCATATCCGAAAGGATCGATTTCAATTCAATCACCATTCTTCAAGGCTCTTGGATTAGATCTTTCTTGCTATTGGCACGGCACAATTAATCTTAGTTTCAAGCCTCTAGAAATTATTTTAAGGAATCCAGACATTACTTTTGAGAATATGTATTGGACGGATCTACATCCTCCGGAAACATTTTCGTTTTGGAATATTAAACTACGCTCTATTGATAATCATAATGTTAATGGATTGATTTACTATCCACATCCTGAAACGAAAGCTAGACACTGGCAGTCTTCCTCTGTCTTAGAAATCCTTGCACCACGCATGACCAATTTGGGTGAGGGGAGTCCTCTCCAAGTCAAGGCAAGTGAGGGATGCCTGCAATTAATTGATGGTGCACGATTGCGAGCCAAGCTCCTTGAGTTTTTAAAATTTAGAGTTTTAGCTTCTCCCGATCATTTTTTTGCCAACTCATCCCATCTTGGAATACGGGAATGGCTAAGTAAGACTAATCCAGAGTTTCTTATTCTCCCCAATAAGGATCTTGACCATGTGTGGAATCAGGCCAAGACTCTCTATACAGAAACCTAACAACTAAAGAGTCAGACTGACTCGAATCGATCACCGGCAGATGCTGCCAACTGTTGTACTAATCCTTGTGCACGGCATCGTCCTTTGCCTTCCAGCTGTGCCTCACGAATGAGAATTGGACAACCACTAGTGCTCACAACAATGCCAACATTATTAATACAACCCAAAATAGTGCCAGGATGATCTTCTCCTGTTGGCCAACGTCCCAGCAGTGCACGAGCCTCCTCTGAGATTTCATCACCGAGCCGTGCAATCAAAGGCTCAGTTTCAAGAACTTTCAACCGTTTATTACGCCAACCTGTAATTGCGCTTGGGTATAAACCCATCACTCTTCTGTGCGTACGGAGAGCTGGGTCGCTCCATTTGATTTGAAAATCTTCTTTTTTCAGCATCCTTGCATAACTCATTTCTTGTCCTTGATATCTGACATTTAAGCGGTCTAAACGTTCAGGCTCAGTGCCAACACCAGCCTTAAGTATTAAATCTAGCGCCTCCACCATAAGTGTCGCTGTGAGCTGGCTTAATTTCTCTCCTAGATCATGAGAGTTTTGATTCAGGGAAATTGGAAGTCTTTGCTCGAGTAGGACCGGTCCTGTATCCAATCCTTCTTCCATTGCCATAATTCCTACTCCTGTTTCAGAATCCCCCTCCAACAAGGCCCACTGAATTGGACCGGCACCTCTCCAACGTGGCAGGAGTGAGCCATGGCCATTCCAGCAACCGAGGGGTGGTTGTTCAAGGACTGATTTCGGAAGGATTTGTCCAAATGCCACAACAACCGATGCGTCTGCTTTGAGATTGGAAAGTTCTTTTTGACAGCCAACGTCAGTCTTGATTCTGTCTGGCGTAAAGACAGTAAGTCCGAGAGATTGTGCACAAACTTTGATTGCTGAAGGCATTAATTGTTTTCCACGTCCCCGTCTTCGATCTGGCTGAGTTACAACGCCAACAATTTCATGCCCTGCGGCATGCAGTGCAAGTAATGTTGGTACTGAATATTCAGGTGTACCCCAATAAAGGATCTTCATTGTTAATCAAAGTTGATCTTATGCTTCGCCGGTAATTGATAATCCTTCGACCCAAACATGAGGTGAAATCCCACGATGAGTAACTTCGCAGTTCGATTCAAGGTGAAGGATTGAATTTAAAACGGTACGAATGTCACCAGCAACAGTGGCTGCTTCAACTGAGATGCGTTCTCCACCCTTGACCAACCAACCATCAAATGGGAGTGAAAAGGAGCCCTGCGTGGCCTTGACTCCTGCATGCAATGCCGAAAGATCCTCAATCAACACAAACGTATCTTTCTCATTTGATTGATCAAGCGTATTACCACTGGAACAACCTTCACTGGTACCTAGAACAAACCAATCAGGGCCCACAGATACCTTCGCACCGAGGCCAGCATGTCCAGTGGGTTGAACATCAAAGGCTCGTGCCGTCGCTTCAGAGTGAAGAAAGCTCTTCAAAATGCCACGATTGATCAAGCAAAGATTCTTTGTTGGCGTCCCTTCTCCATCAAACGGTGCAGCACTGATATGGCCTGGATGAAGGCCATCATCATGCAAGGATAAGAACGGCACCGCAAGAGTTTCTCCAATCGATTCTCGTTTACTTAAGCTCACACCATCGAGTACCGATCGCGCATTAAAAATGCTGCTGAAGGCACCTATTAGAGATAGAAATGCCTCCGGCGTAAAGCACACGTTGTAGGTCCCTGTCTCGATGGGCTGGTAGGCAAGGTGACTCACCGTCCGATCAACAGCTTCATCAATACAGCCAGCGATATCCAAGCCTGCACTCCCCAATCCAACACGTAATGCACCCCCGCTACGAGGTTTGCGCCCTGCTTCTTCAGCTCTGGCATAGAGGTACAAACTGGCCTGGGTGCGCTCCATCTCGCGCAGAGCTCCATCACTATTCAGATACAGACTCTGAGACAGTGATTCAGCCAAACCGTTGTAAGGAACGGTTTGAATCGACGGATGACGACTAAGCAAATCAGCTTCCGCTTCTCGAAGCGTCTCGAGAAGTGGAAGGATTCCACGTCGCTCTTGAAGAGGACGATTTAATTCGGGAAGGGGTGCTTTCGCGAGGGGTGAAAAATGAGGGATGTCATCGGGGTTTCCGAAGCGGCTTGCCTCATGGGCTCCGACCAATGCCTGCTCAAGACCCGCATCAGATAAATCTGTCGTACTGGTTATACCGACAAGACCATCCTTGTTCCACACACGCACAGTGATGGAAGATCGTTGGGATGCCTTGAGTTGTTTCGCTTCACCGCGATCAACTTGGACAGAACAGTCATCACTACAAGCAGCACCAAGATCCCAAGAACTGATCCCTTCACGAGTCGCCAATTTTTGCAATGAGTCGCGTAGAGCAGAGGCATTAAGACCGTTATTTGTTGCCATGATCAACGTCCTCCAACAGTAATTGAGTCCACTTTGATGTGGGGTTGACCAACGGTGACGAAAATACTTCCACTTACAGATCCGCAAAAACCAGCGGCCAACTCAAGATCATCGGCACACATCGAAATTCTCGGCATGACCTCTTTGGCGTCACCAATAAGAGTTGCTCCTTTCACAGGTTTCGTGAGTTCGCCATTTTCAATGAGATATCCTTCCTCAACTGAAAAATTAAATTGACCTGTTGGGCCAACACTTCCGCCGCCCATCGCCTTGCAATACAAACCACGATCGACAGAAGCAAGTAGATCTTTTGGTTTGTGAGGACCAGCGGCAATGAATGTGTTTCTCATCCGACTTGCCGCTGCAAATGCATGGCTTTGTCGACGTCCACTTCCCGTTCGTTGATGACCGGTGCGAAGTTCGCCAGCCCGATCACTGATGAATCGCTGAAGAATTCCATCCTTGATCAAAACCGTGCGTTGAGGTTCCATGCCTTCGTCATCCATCGATAACGATCCGAATGCTCCTCCGCTCAGACCCTCGTCGACAGCTGTGACAGATGGGTGCGCGATCAGCGAACCAACTTGATCCGCAAACGGTGTTGTACCCCGTTCAATTTGGGTGGTTTCGAGTAGATGACCACACGCTTCATGGAAAATTACACCTCCAAAACGATTAGCTAATACAACTGGCATTTGCCCAGCGTCAACATAATCAGCGCGCAGCATTGTTCCTGCACTTTCACAAACTTCCGCCGCACTCGTTTGCACATTCCATTGCAAAAGATCATCGGGTCGATCTGTGCTGCCGTAACGACGACCAACGCTCGAACGATGATCACCATCAGCCGCTAAAACCGACAGGCCCGTGGATTGATGAAGTCGTATGTCGCGAGCAAACGTGCCATCTGAAGCGGCGACCAAGACCTCTTGCCAATCCCGCGAGTAGCTGCCGCGTCGCACCTGAAGATGTTGCCCGATTCGTTCGAGCTCGTTTGTTCCTTCTAAAAGTCGCTGACTGGCACTCACCAGGGTGGGACACCGACTCAGCCAATCGTTTTTGGTAACACCATGATCGATCAGTGAATCCAAACCATTGAAACGGTCATCACTGCTGGAGAGCGAATTCACCTCAAGCCCAAGCATGGCCAGAGCTTGATCGAGTGCGCGGGTTAATCCGTCCTGAGTTAGATCATTGGTGCTGACAAATCCATCTCTCCCTCCACGAAAAACGCGTAATCCTGCACCCTTGGCGAATGAGGGATTCACACTGGTGATTTGATCCTGTTCGGCTAATACACCGACATGATTTGTTCGTTCAAGAAACACTTCAACGAGATCAGCTCCAGCTCCAGCACCGCGGTTGAGAAGGGTCTCAAGAAGATCCTTCCAGTGGTTTGAAAAAACGTCAGTCAATTGATCGAAGTAATGGTGCCGAAAAACGGTGGAGATTCAGCGCACTGCAGGCTGATATTTGGAACTATCAATGGCCGGCATCAAGAAGAGCTTTGCCATCTCAGCACCATTGGCAACCCAGTAGGGGAGTTTACGAATCAATTTGATCGGTGCTGGTGAATCACTTGCATCGGCAGCATTCAGTGCTGCATTGTTATTCACTAACCGCTCGAGACGAATCCAAAACTTCTTGTTATTCACGTCAAGAACGACTGGGAACACTCTTGCTGATGTGTCATTCGTTTTTTCGATCACCATTTTGTCGTAAGTCCGGGCGTCTAAGCCAAGTGACTCATAAAACTCCTTTCGTGCAACGTCCCTGACGTACATCGTGGCGAAGACGGCCAATAAGAAAAATCTGCACCACAACTTGGCAACGGGGCCACGAACAGTATCGGGTTGAGCTTTCATTAGTGCGTCGAAGAAATCTCCATGACGATTTTCGTCTTGGCACCAGTTTTCGAAGAAATTAAAGATTGGGAAAATTTTGCTATCCGGGTTTTTCTCGAGATGACGGAAAATAGCGATATATCGCCAATATCCAATCTTTTCAGAAAGATAGGTAGCGTAAAAGATAAACTTAGGTTTAAAGAAGGTGTAATTTTTGCTTGCGGTTAAGAATCCAAGGTCGAGTTGCATTCCAAAATCGCTCATCGATTTATTTAAAAATCCTGCATGGCGAGCTTCGTCACGGGCCATGTGACCAAAACATTCAGCCAGCAAAGGATTGGTTGTTTTGATTCGACGGCTTAATTCTTTGTAGAGCAAGAACCCAGAGAACTCAGATGTGCAACTTTGCTCAAGGAATTCAACAAATACTTTTCGCGTTTCAGGGTCAAGTTTGTCCGCAGCCCCATCAAATTCCTCATTTCGGACAAAATGGTGTCGGTTGTAATCTTTCCGAAATTCTTCACATATAGCTTCCAATTCCGCTTCGTTGGGACGCAGGTCCATGGCCGCCATGGCCTCGAAATCTGTGGTGTAAAAGCGTGGCGTCAGGATCGTGTCCTTGACAGGATCCTTTGTTGAAACGGCACTTTCAGCCGTCTGGTTAGCCACTGCGGTGGGAGGGACCATCGGCTCCAATAACGCGATCTCTCCAATGTAGGCGTGTCAGCGCATGAAGGGGGTGCACATGACTTGTGGCTTAATTACTCCCCAACCATTTCTGCCCGTTTAATCGCTGCAACAGGCGGGATACAAGCAAGGGCAGCGACATCCGCCTCTCGTCGATGAGGAAGCTCTCCAACAAGGTGGGATCACTGCCGGGATCTGCCAAGGCAATCACCTTGCCACTGTTGATGTCTTCCTTTGCAAAACAAAGCCAAAATCTGCGTCCACCAGGGAGATCGCCCACAACCATCGGACAACGACCGCCAACAACAGGTCGATCACCTTCAACGCGTTCGAGACGATCGGCCGTGATGCCATTTTCTGACAGCTGTTTTGCCACCGCAGGCAAAAACAACGTGTCGATGAACTCCGGAAAGGGTTTGTCCTCCGGTTTCGGTGGTTTTGGCTTGGCAGCTGGTTTGTTTGCTGGCGCTTCGCTCACCGGATCGCAATCACTTCGGTAACTGTACGCAGATCCACTGACTCTCTACCAGTCGCGATTTGGATCGTCTCCCCAATCAGACGCTTCACTTCCTGAGGACTCTGGGACAGGTGGGGCGGAAACAGCTCGGGGAACAGGCCCTCTGACGGCTTGAACTGATTCCGTATCGGCTGAATCTCGAGATGTCTTGTGGGGAGCCCCACGTTTGATGATGCGATACGTCACGGCCACTGTTGGAGCTGGATCGCGCAGATCGCGTTGGGGCGGAGCGGGAATGGAATTGTGTTGACCAACGTCATCCTCTTGCCGATTAGACGGGGCAGGAGGCTCATAAGACCGATGCAGACGTCGTCGCAACGGCTGCTGTGATGGCATCAAAAACAGTGCACTCGAAGCTGCAAGAGCTGCCGAACCGGTTGCGGCAAGAGCAGTCCAAGCGCCAAGTGGGGCTTCTGGAGATGACCAACCCAATAAATGCAGACGGGTTGGTTCACCACGGTGAAGAGCCGACAGCACCAGAACAACCAAAAGGGGCAGCAAACTCGGGATCAGCAGAACTCGCTGGAGAAGCTTCATTGAATCGGCCCAGTCCAGCGCTGAAGTGGAGCCAAGTCTTCGTCTAAGCCATCAAACAAACGAACGACGAGAAAGTCCACCATGTCGTCCAACGATTTTGGTTGGGTGTACCAAGCAGGAGTTGGCGGGGCAATCGTGGCTCCGGCCTCCGCTAAGGCAGTGAGATTGCGTAGGTGAATCAGATTCCAAGGAGTTTCTCTTGGAGCAATCACAAGGGGACGCCGTTCTTTGAGATGAACATCGGCACATCGTTCAATCAAATCTGTGGCAATGCCAGCATTAATTCGTCCAACAGTTCCCATGCTGCAAGGAACAATCACCATGGCTTTCGTTCGGTAACTTCCACTGGCGATCGACGAACTTTGATCATTCCATCGATGGCAAATGAGCTCGCCATCCTCAACCTTTAGACGTTCTCTCCAAAAAGGAATTTGTTGTTCTGGATCGACTGGGATCGAAAGTCCTTGCTCAGCGCGAAATACTTCATGTGCTCCGCGACTTAGCACTAAATGAACTTTCCGATCATTCGCCAAGAGAAGCTGAAGTGCTCGTTCAGCCAGTGGTTGTGCCGATGCACCAGTAACAGCGAGAACATAAGGATGCATAGATTATTGGTTGTCGAATGGGATCGATGCAGATTGAGGAATTTCTCCTTGATCCGTTGATTTGTCAAAGAACACAGGATCAACCTCAAGATCAATTTGGTTGCGTAAAACATCCACCTTGATCACACGGACTTGAACCGTATCTCCAAGTTGATAGACACGCTTGTTTTTCCGACCAACGAGACGATTTTGTCGTGAACGATATTCGTACCAATCATCGTTTAGTGAGCTGACGTGTACCAAACCTTCCACACGACTTTCGCCAACTTCGACAAAAAATCCATAGCTTTGAACCCCACTGATTCGACCATCTGTTGTTAATCCCACCAAAGGCTGAGCAGCACGGGCCTGAACCATGGATAACAGATCTTTTTCAAGCTCCAAGACTTGCCGCCGGCGCCCATTCAACCGTTGGACTAAACGATCGCTAACCAAAGATTTCAGTTTGTCGTTTTGACTTCCGGTGAATAAAGCCCAGCTGAGATTTTGTTCGCAACCTTGACGGCCAAGCATCAATCTCTCTTTTTGGCGCACTGTTGGTCGATCTTTACCGTCTAGGAGCAAAGACACCAAGATCTGTTGATTCACCAGATGCGCATAACTCATCGTGGCGCAACACCATGGCGTTGAAGGGATTTTTTGGAGGATTTCATCAGGCGCATGACCAGGATCCCCTAAGGAATCTTCAGGCAAAGTTTGCTCTGCATCGAGGGGAGCAGACGTTGGGACAACAGCCACAAAATTGAGTGCCGGCAAGGCATGGCTGAGTTGTTGTTCGAGCACCCTTCGATGCGGTGACTCAGTAAACACTCCGATTAACTCCTGCGCAGAAGGACTCCCTTCCTCATCCAATTCCAAGGGCAACTCAAGTGCAATGGCACTTTTGGCTACATCAGTGAGGGGCGATGGATCTGGATCTCCTGTTTGTGTTGTGATGCCTGGAAGTTTCAGTGCTTCACGATGCAGTTGCCAGGCACGATCTGCAGCGCGAATCAAGGGCTGAAGGAGAGAATGAGGATCTGAAGAAACTGGTGCGTCAATCCAGCGATGGCGCAAGCTAATCGGATCTGCCCAACGCAAATCGGCCAAGCTTTCTAATTGCGGTGGAGATAGGTCCAACTGAACGAAACCTTGAGACTGCTCATTCTTCCTCAAGCAACTTTCACAAAAGCGCAGCGTCTCAAGTTGACCTAAATGATCTTTGATCCCTTTAAGCGCTGCCGGAATGCTTCGCGATTTGGGTTTGCGTTCATCAAGGGCTTTTAGTTGTGCAACCCCAATGAAAGCCGCCGGCTTGACCGTTGAAAGACTGAATTCCCAATCAGTTAGTACACCCTCTTGGGATATATCCATACGTACGGTCACGGCTTCCGCCTCTTCACCAGGTACGAAGTTGGTTATGGCGTTGAGCGAAGGTTGGAGCAATGGTTGCCAATTTTCTCCGAGACAAAGGGCCTCCATCCGTTCTCTCAACCAGAGGTCCAGAGCATTGCTCCCGATGATGCGCTCTGCAACAGCAGGAGCATGCAACCAAAGCCGACAACCTCCATCACGCGCTTCCACATGAACAGCTGGAAGCCCAGGTGCGCTGGAATCAGTCCAACTTCTCAACAACAAAGCGGGTTGAGCTGTGAAGTCGACACGACCTTTCGCTGCAGGAGCCTTGCCAGAGCCACGGGGTGGCGAGGGACGTTGGTGAAGTCCTGCTTTGGTTAAAAGAAGATCGCGATCCGCGGCTGGGCCACCATTCAGAGGAAGCGGACGGACCACTTGACCCATGGCCGGATGTTGAGCAATTGGATAGCGATCGACAAGAACCTCAACGACTGCAGTGGGCTCCTCACTCGACAAATGTTCCGTCGCTGTATCCGGCAGTCGGATGGTGGTGAGCATCCGATCGTCCAGTGGAACGGCAAACAATTGATCGTCTCGACGTTCAACCTGTCCAAGAAGTGAAGTAGTGGAACGCTCCAAAATGCACTGCACACCTCCTTCCGGAGAACGACGACGACCCCCTTCCCGCGTAATTCTTACAAGAACTCGATCGCCGTTCCAGGCATGATTGAGTTGATGATCTCGGATATAAATATCGTCGCCGCCATCATCTCGAATCGCAAAACAAAATCCCTTACTGCTACATCGAAGTCGGGCATCAATCAATTCATCGTTTCGAGAAAGTGCAACAACATCTCCATCGCGACGAGTCAGAACTCCCATTTTTGAGAGGGCATCAATCGCTATGTCCAAAGATTTCTTATCTGATTGATTCGTCAGCTTCAGTATTTTGGCAACGACAGCTGTCTCAACCGAATCAGTGGAGGACAACTGGTCGAGTAGATCGGCGACCGTGAATTTCATCGATATAGAGGCAGAAACCGGTTAACAGAACCGGGGGAAAAGATGGAGCGGCTGACGAATCCGTCAAACCTGCAGAGAACCCCACCTGCCAATCAGTTTAAGAGTTCGACTGATCGGTTTCGTCGGACTCCTTCTCTTGATCTCGCAGTAACGGCCAAAGAAGACGCGATCCAATCACTAAAAAGCCAAGGGAGGCTACGAGTTGCAGTAGGTCACTGGGAATCACAGTGGCGACAGAACCACCGGCAAGCGCTCCTAACAAACTCGCCAAAACAAGAGCTGAAGACGAACCAAGAAACACCGCCAGTGGACGATCGGATGTGCCACTGATCGCAACCGTTGCTAGCTGGGTTTTGTCACCCAGTTCCGCGAGAAAAACGGTGACGAATGTGGAAAGGAGGAGAGCAAAATCCATGGCTTAAGCCTGGGATCCGATAACAAGAAGTGATCGGCTGGCTTGGAGTCCAAGCCACAGACCAAGGCAAACCATGAGCACGCCGGCCATCAATTCAAGGCGTTCTGGGGGCAGAGTTTTGGCGAGCCATTGACCAACCAAGACACCAACAAGGCTTGAGCAGATCAACGCCAGCGCTGCTCCAAGAAAAACAAGGCCAGGCGAACCGGACTGAGCCGACAACAAAAGCGTGGCGAGCTGTGTTTTGTCTCCAAGCTCGGCAAGAAAAACAGTTGTGAAGGTGCTGAATAAAACAGCGACGAAGCCAGGGCGTCCAGAAGTTATTTCACCTGGCTCAGTCATGTCGGTCAACTTCCGTTCGTTGGGCACGATCAAACCTACGCATTACGCCACTCCGTCCGCCATAGGTGGCGCGGATTTGTTGTCTGCAACAGGAACTAGCAAATGAATCCAATTCATCTGGGGGGACGTCAAACAATGTTCCCAACTCACTGACGCGACAAAAATCAGGACGCTCGGCATAAATAGTGCAGCGTTGTCCCCCACTGTCGTAATGGATGCACCATCCATCATCTCCAACCATGGATAGATAGGTCGTTCGCTGCTCTTCGCTGAGAGCCGCGAGTGCTTCACCTCGTTCTTCGGGGCAAAGCCTGCAGCAGGCTCCGCAATGATGGATGCAGCGCCACGATGGGGATTGCTTGTTCATGGGTGTGGCTGTGACAAGCCATCACAGTCAAAATGAAAGAGTGTCCGGCTTCGGTCGAATGCCCCGTAGCCTGGTGCTACACCTGTCGTTGGAACGCACGCATTCGCCATGGGCTTCGATTTCCACCTGATCGCCAACTTCGCCGCCCTCGCCCTCATCGCTCTTGCAGGTCCAGCGGTTGTCTTCATCCTCTTCTACCGCCGAGGAGCGCTCTGAACAAGGTGAGGTTAAGGACGAAGTCCTAGGCCTAAAACAGCCTCTTCAAGCAACTGACTCACCCTTGAATCCTTAGCAAGCTCATCGTTGCTAACGAGCGATAGGTTGTCGTCGATTGCAGCTTGCAATGATTGCCCATCACTGTTGGTGAGGGTGAATGTTGAGCTTGAAATCTGCTTCGCCACATAATTTCTTCGACCCCGTTGGAGCAACACAGAGTCGCTGTGCATTCGGATGGCCTTGATTTCCAACTGGAGCCTTTGCTCGCCCTGCCAGCGATTAACACTGATGCGGTAAGCCACATCACACTGATCTGGAACATGGCTAGCGGGATCCCATCGCCAGGCAATCGCCCTGCGCTCGGTTTTGGCTTGACGCAATCTCAGTGCCAGGTGCCCACCTTTTAGGTCACGCCTCTCTTCAACAGTGCAATCCCTGGACCAGAACAAGGGAACTTCATGGCCGATTCCAAAGGGGGCCAGTGATTGAAGAGATTTCCAGAGATCCCAATTCACTTCATCCAACCGGAGCAGCGCGTCGGGTTGGATGGGTAAACCCTGGCCTTGTTGTTTTAACCACGAATCAGCTTGATCACACAGCAGTTCATGGAGGGCATGAACATTCTCGGCTCGGACAGTGAAACCTCCTGCTGCTGGATGCCCACCAAATCGTTCTAAAAGCGTGGCGCAGTGATTCAACGCTTGATCAACGGCAAAGCCGCGGGGCGATCGCACCGAAGCACGCATGAGTCCCTCTCCATCGCCGGCAAGCAGGGCAGCTGGTCGGTGATACCTCTCCACCAAACGAGCAGCAACAATGCCGATCACGCCGTGGTGCCAGTGACTCTGGGCCAAGAGAAGAAATGAGGGCAACTGATCGGAAGATTCGGCTTCGACCAAAGCAACAGCCTCTGCCTCTATGGCATCGCAAAGATCACGTCGTTGACGGTTGAAATCATCACAACGTCTGGCCAACGCCATGGCTGTTGTTGGTTCTTCGGCGGTCAACAACTCCACAACGAGTCGGGGTTCACCCAAGCGCCCAACTGCGTTGATGCGTGGGGCGAGCTGAAAACCAATGTCGTCTGCAGTGAGTGGGTGCTCCCCCAAGCCGGCAAGCCGTTGAAGTGCTTGTAAGCCGAAGCATTCAGTGCGATGAAGTTGATTGAGTCCCTCTAGCAACCACGCACGGTTGGCACCGATGAGTGGAGCCATATCGGCGACGGTGCCAACGCAGAAGAGATCTCGGGCTGAACAGATGGCTTCAGGTTGATTCAGTTGTTCAGCAACGGCTCGCGCCAACACGTAGGCCAACCCCACGCCTGCCAAGCCTCGATAGGGAGACCCATCGGGTGTTGTCGCCGGGTGGATCAGGGCAGTCATCGGCGCTGGTTTGTCCGGAATGGTGTGATGGTCCGTCACGATCACTTCCATTCCCAAATCTGCGGCACGTCGGAGTGCAGCAGATGCGGCAACACCGTTGTCCACGGTGACGAGAATTTTGACGCCATCGCGGTGCTGTCGATCAACCATGGACGGATTGAGCCCATAGCCCTCTTCCATGCGAGAGGGGATCGCTGCCCTTGGAGCAGCTCCTAAGGGCCCAAGGGCACGCAACAGCAACGCGGTGCTGGTCATTCCATCGGCGTCATAGTCGCCGCAGATCGCCACGGCTTCGTTGTTCTGACACGCTTCGACCAAGCGATTCGTTGCTTTTTTTAGATCGGGAAAATGAAGTTCTGCCTCCGGCAGTGATGTTGGGATCAGAAATTGTTTGGCTTCTTCGACTGAACGGAATCCACGACGTCGCAATAGGGCACGAAGTGGTAGCGGGAGTTCAAGCCCTGGCAATGGGTCTGGATCGACCACTGCTGGTAGGGACCAACACCAATTCGGGGGATCTACTGGCAATGCTGCGGTGACCTTGAGCAGGATGATTGCTGCATTGTGCCCTCGGCTTAGCGATCGATGACTGCTCTTAGAGCTGTGTTCTGGGATGTAGACGGCACCCTTGCTGACACGGAGATGGAGGGACATCGTCCAGCTTTTAATCAGGCTTTTCGTGATTTGGGGCTGCCATTTCATTGGAACAAGGAGCTGTATTCCGAACTCCTATCCATTGCCGGGGGCATTCCTCGCGTAGCGATCTATGCGAAGGATCAGGGGATCAGCCTCACAGAACACCAGCTGAACCGCTTACGGGATGTGAAACGCGAGCATTATTTTTCCCGTGTTCGTGAAGGCCATGTGCGGTGGCGAACAGGCGTCGTTCGTCTTGTGAACGAATTGCACAATCACGATGTCCAGCAATGGATCGTGACCTCCAGTGGAGGGCCTTCTGTTCAGGCACTGCTTCATCAAGCCAAAGGAGTCCTCCCGGATTTCGATGGCGTGGTGACATCAGACGATGTAGCCAGAGGAAAACCCAGTTCAGATGGTTACTGTTTGGCACTCAAGCGCAGTGGAGTTGACTCGAGCTGTGGCATAGCAATCGAAGATTCAGCCGTAGGTCTTAAGGCAGCGACAGCTGCTGGCTTGCCATGTGTGTTGACCCCGTCTCCTTGGGATCGGGATCTTGTGGACAGATGTCATCTCGCCACTGCCGTTCTGAACCACCTTGGAGACCAGAACAATCCATCCCTGCTTCAGCAGGGCCCCCCTTGCCTGGATGGAATGGTGACGCTGAACTACATGGAATCGTTGTTGTCTCACTCACGTCCATGAGCACGCTGCAGCGCACTCGTTTGGCGGCACTTCAACGCACTGTTGGCCAACAGCTCAAAGCCAGTTTTGGCGGAGCATGGTGGAGACGAAGTTCTCGAATTCTGTTGTTACTGGCTGGCTTCTTTATCGGTAGCAATCTCACGGTGCACCTCGATAACGCCACAGGAGCTCGCACGTTTAGTGCCTTTTTTGCCTTACTCGCTTGTGAGTTGCTCGTCCTAATGCGTCGACGATCTCCCTGGTTGGATTACCTCAGATTGGGATTCATTTACGCCGTTGTATTGGAGGCCTTCAAGGTTGGATCCTGAAGGTCGTCAGCTCATTTCTGCGGAAGATCAGGGCAAATTGCTCCGTTTTCTGGGAATTGATGATCCTCATCAGTGGCGGCAGTCCTGGATTAGCCAACACATCAATCTCGAACTCGAGGCCTGGCATCCAAACAGCAGTGCTGACTGGCTGTGGTCCCTTGGAATTCCGCTGTTGAGCCTGGCCCGTGAGTATCAGGGCCGCAAGAAATTAGTTGGCTTGAGTGCGCTTCCAGGTTGCGGGAAGTCGAGTTTGGGTCATTGGCTTGAAACAGCTGCGCACAATTTGGGTTTATCTCTGCAGGTGGTCTCAATTGACGACTTTTATTTTCCTGCCGAACAACTTGAACGTTCGATGCAAGGCAATCCTTGGGGTGTGCCGCGTGCTTTGCCTGGGAGTCACGACTTGAAACTGCTGCAATGCACCCTTGAAGATTGGCGAAACGGGCTCCCCGTCCAATGTCCTTGTTTTGACAAGGCCTTGCGGAATGGACGGGGGGATCGCTCGGGTTGGCGTACCTGCGATGCAGATCTCCTTGTTCTCGAAGGCTGGTTTGTGGGCTGCCCAGCGGGATACGAACCCACCATGCAGGAGGAGGGGCTGAATCCACCTCTCACCCGGAGTGAAATGGCCTACCGGAGAAAGATTGAGGAGATCCTGCAGCGCTATCAACCCATCTGGCATCAACTTGATCAGCTTTGGCAACTTCGTGCCACTGACCATCAATCACCTCAGCTTTGGAAACGGCAACAAGAAGATGCCATGCGGACGGCTCGAGGCAGCTCCCTTAACGGGAGCGCTCTGGATGGGTTCATCAGAATGATTTTGAGTGCGATCCCCTCAGAAACCATCCAAAACATTCCTGCTGATGTTGTTTTCGACGTGGATCCGAATCGTGATCTGACCCGAATCCGTCTGAATCGTGCCTCTTAGGCCTCGGCTTCGTCTGTATCGCTAACGGGGTACACGAATCCTTGAGCACGGCCGCTCAGAACTGACTTACCGATCGACATGGCGCGCTTTGCGGCTACCGCAGCTTTCCCTTTCCAAGTGGCACTGCGCTGATTGCGCTTGGCTTTCGATGTTTTCTTCTTCGGAACGGCCATCGCGGCTTGGAGATCGTCAAAAAATGATTCTCTCGCTTGAAGAGGCCTTGCGTCAAATCGCTAGGCTCATTTCAGCATTGTGTTGTTGTGGCTCCAGGTTCGAAGCAGTCATCGGATTCACCCGCGAACCAGCAGGTGACACAACCGTTCTTCCAAAAATTATGGAAGAAAGAGGAAGGCGTCAGCTATTCGACGCTGCTGAGGGATATCGACAATAAAAAAATTAAGCAATTGGATCTCGTCCCCGCGCGACGGGAAGTTCGAGTTGTGTACGACGACGGACGCAAAGTGAGCGTTCCGATTTTTCCGAATGACGACCGCATCCTGCGTGCCGCTGAAAGCTCTGATACTCCCTTAACGGTGGTGGATGGTCGGCGCGAACAGGCGAATAAGGATCTCGCCGGCACCCTGTTGGTGGTGCTGCTTGTAGTGATCGGATTGTCATTATTGCTGCGTCGTTCAGCCCAAATGGCCAACCGCGCCCTTGGGTTTGGTCGTAGCAAGCCACGGTTAAAACCGCAGGAAGACCTGCAAGTTCGTTTCGAAGACGTGGAAGGCATCAATGATGCGCGTCAAGAATTAGAGGAAGTGGTGACCTTCCTCAAGCAACCAGAAACATTTATTCGGCTAGGGGCAAAGATTCCCCGGGGAGTGTTGTTGGTCGGTCCACCGGGCACTGGCAAAACGTTATTGGCCAAAGCCATCGCCGGTGAGGCTGGGGTTCCGTTTTTCTCGATGGCAGCCTCTGAATTTGTTGAAATGTTCGTAGGTGTCGGTGCCAGTCGGGTTCGAGATTTATTTCGTCAGGCCAAAGAGAAGGCTCCATGCATTGTTTTTATTGATGAGATCGACGCCGTTGGTCGTCAACGGGGAGCCGGAATCGGTGGAGGAAACGATGAACGGGAACAAACCTTGAACCAACTCCTGACGGAGATGGATGGCTTCGAGGAAAACTCGGGGGTCATTCTTTTAGCTGCAACCAACCGTGCCGATGTCCTGGATGCTGCTCTAACGCGGCCTGGTCGATTTGATCGACGGATCGATGTGGGCCTCCCAGATCGACGGGGACGCGCGGCCATTCTTGCTGTGCATGCCAGAAGTCGCCCACTTGCCCTGGCGGTGAATTTGGAGGAATGGGCGAGTCGCACCCCTGGCTTTTCAGGTGCCGACTTAGCCAATTTGTTGAACGAAGCGGCCATTCTCGCCGCCCGGCACAACAGCACTGAAATTGACGACAGCTGCCTCGAAGGCGCTCTCGAACGCATCACCATGGGATTGAGCAATCGTCCCTTGCAAGACAGCGCTAAAAAGCGATTAATTGCTTACCACGAGATCGGTCATGCCCTCGTGGCAACGCTTCTCCCGGCTGCCAATGACGTGGACAAAGTGACTCTTCTCCCCCGTGGTGGAGCCGGCGGATACACCCGATTTATGCCCGATGAAGAACAATTGGATTCGGGATTAGTGACCCGATCGTCTTGCATGGCCGACTTAGTGGTGGCCCTTGGCGGCCGAGCTGCAGAACAGGTGGTGTTCGGCCCGTTGGAAGTGACCCAAGGTGCCAGTGGCGATTTACAAATGGTGGCCCAACTCTCCCGAGAAATGGTCACCCGGTTTGGCTTCTCTAGCCTTGGCCCACAAGCGCTAGAGGGAGCTGGATCTGAGGTGTTCTTGGGACGTGATTGGTTCAGTCAACGGCCCGGTTATGCCGAAACAACTGGTCAAGCAATCGATGGACAAATTCGAACGTTGGCCAAAAATGCCCTGGCTCATGCGGTGTCGTTGTTGGAATCAAAGCGTGAGTTGATGGATCAGCTTGTGGAAGCGTTAATCGAAGAGGAAACATTGAGCGGGGAGCGGTTTCGGAGCCTGGCTGAACTGAACTGACATGAAACGCTTCCTCTGGATTCTGTTGCCACCGGTTTTAGTTGTGGTGGCACGGATGGATGTGGAGTGGGTTTGGTTTGCCCAATTCAACTGGCAGTCGGTTCTGTTTCAACGCTGGATGCTTCAACTGCTATTCGCAGGAGTTGGCTCCATACCAGTGGTTCTTGCGGTGCTCTGGCTACGAGCCTTTGATCGGATCGACGATCCACCGCGTCAACAGAAGCGCCCCATTGAAGGGATGCGATTCAGCCTCGTGCTGATGGTGAGTGGTTTGGCATTTCTCGCTTGCAGCGTTGTGCTGAGTGACCTAGCGATCCTGGCTTGGAAACAACCCTTCAGCCTGAGTCACTGGCAATCCACAGCACACTCCATGGCTTCGGAGTGGCATGCCCTGCTCCCAATGCAATTGGCCATAGCGGGAGTGTCGTTGTGTCGACCTCAATTGAGGCGCTGGGTTGCAGTTGCCATGGGGTTTGCACTGGTGTTGGTGGTGTCTCGGGCCTGGGGAGTGTGGAGCCTGGCTTGGTTGATCCCTGATGAAGGACTCCGCGAGCCATTGCTTGGTACGGATCTCAGTTTTGGTCTCGGCCGATTTTCTGCAATCCAGTTAGGCCTAGAGCTGCTTGTTCTTTCTGGAACGTTCACCACAGCCCATGCTGTTTGGGGACGAGTAACGGTCTCTCCGCACCTGTCGGATTGGTCGATGCCGGCTCTTGGCAACCGCTCCTACCGATGGCTGTCGATTGGCGTCGGCACAAATTTGGTTGGTGTGGCAGGTCTGGTTTGGTTGTCGCGACATCAGTTGCTTTGGCATCAGCACGGCTTGGTTGCAGGGGCCGGCTGGCTTCAACAACACCTCACCCTTCCATTCCGAAGCCTGCTCGCCTTTGTTCTGTTGGTGTTAGGCGTGAGCTGCATCGTCAGAGGGATTGGACACCTACAACGTCTGCTCCTCGTGTGTGTGGCCGCAATTGTGATCATTGAAAGCACCCTGACGCCACTGACGCGCTGGCTGGTGGTGCGACCACAAGAATTGGCTCTTCAAGCGCCATACCTTGAAACCGCGATTCGTTCAACACGGCATGGTTTTCAGTTGGATCGCATCCAACGGCGGAGAACGGAGCCCAATGTTGATCTCACTGAAGAAGATTTGGAGTCTGGAGCAAGCACTCTGCGCAATGTTCGCCTTTGGGATAGCGGCCCTCTATTGGAAACGAACCGCCAGCTTCAACAGCTAAGGGTTTATTACCGCTTTTCAAATGCTGCTGTTGATCGTTATCCATTAATTCCAGATAGTGATACATCGCAGCAGGTCATTATCTCAGCGCGGGAACTCGATCAATCAGCACTGCCTCGACGTTCAAAAACTTGGCAGAATAGACACTTTGTTTTCACTCACGGGAATGGTTTTACGGTCAGTCCTGTGAATACACGAGGCACTGATGGACTTCCGTCCTATGTGATCAGTGATTTAGGTTCGAACACACGGATCGAAGGCAATCGTGACCTTGGCATCAAGCGTAAAGACGTAGAAGCTGCCATACCTGCACAAAATGCAGCGCTTTACTTCGGCATGCTGCCTTCACCGTATGCAGTTGTGCCAACTGAAGTGGATGAATTCGATTATCCAGATGGAGATCTCAATGTTTATTCTCACTACGCTGGATCTGCTGGCGTACCAATTGGTTCGTTGATACAAAGGTTATGCGCTTCGATTTATTTGGCGGAACCCAGACTTCTCACAACCAAAGCAATTCAGAAGGATTCAAGGGTTCTTTTACGCCGTGAAGTGAGGCAACGCATACGAGCCATCGCTCCATTCCTAGATCTACGAGGAGATCCTTATTTGGTATCTGTGCCTGGCGACAATCTTGAATTAGGAACCAGCGGAAACCGAGTCCAGCACCAATTCTGGATTGCCGAGGGTTATACACATAGTCCAACTTATGCGTACAGTGCCGCAGTTAGCAAAACAGACTCTGATCGATATTTACGAAACTCAGTTAAGGTGATTGTTGATGCATACAACGGCAGTATGCGTCTATTTGTGAGTGAACCTGATGATCCGATCATCCGGTCGTGGCAAAAATTATTTCCACAGCTTTTCGAATCAATTGAAAGCATGCCAAATATTCTCAAAGCACATCTATTAGTACCAGAAGATTTCTTCAAAGTACAGGTGAGTCAACTGCAGAGATATCATGTTGAAGATCCCCGAATCTTTTATAGCGGAGATGATGTGTGGCAAGTGCCCTTAGAGGTTTATGGAGGAGAGCAGATATCCGTTGAACCGTATCATATAACTGCACAAATAGAGGGAAATAACAGTTCAGAGTTTTTGTTGCTTCAACCTCTTACGCCTCTGGCAAGGCCAAATTTAACTGCTTGGTTAGCGGCACGGAATGATGCTGAACATTATGGGGAATTGTTGTTGATCGATTTTCCAAAAGACCGACCAATTCTTGGGCCTGAACAAATCCAAGCCCTCATCAATCAAGATCCTGAAGTTAGCAAGGTGTTCAGTCTTTGGGATGGTGGTGGTTCAGAACTTGTGCAAGGAAATTTGTTGGTTTTACCAGTGGGAACAAGCCTCCTATACGTAGAGCCTGTTTATCTAAAGGCCACAAAGGGTGGTCTTCCATCGTTGGTTCGTATCGTCGTAAGCGATGGCCGAGGTATCGCCATGGATGTAAATCTGTCGGCGGCGATTGACCGACTCATAAAAAAAACCCCTTACGGCATAACCGAAGGGGTTTCAAATGATCGACTCGACGAATCGAGAAAACGATCAATTAGCTAATTGCGGAAAAATATTCTTTGCTACCTTCTGGGTCTGGCTTCATTGTTTTTTCACCAGGAGTCCAGTTTGCGGGGCACACTTCGTCAGGATTGGCCTGGACGTACTGGAAGGCCTGCAACACACGAAGGGTCTCATCAACATTGCGACCAACGGGCAGGTTGTTGATGGTGGAATGCATGATTACACCATCAGGATCGATGATGAACAAGCCACGCAAGGCAACACCCTCTGCGTCATCAAGAACGTTGTAAGCGGTCGCAATTTCTTTCTTCAGGTCAGACACCAAGGGATAGTTGATGTCGCCAAGGCCGCCCTGGTTGCGAGCTGTTTGAATCCACGACAGATGGCTGAATTGGCTGTCTACGGAGACGCCAAGAACTTCAGTGTTCTTGCTGGAGAAATCTGAATAGCGATCGCTAAACGCGGTGATCTCCGTAGGGCAGACAAACGTGAAGTCCAACGGATAGAAGAACAACACCACGTACTTCCCTTTGTACTGAGATAAGGAAATCTCCTTGAATTCCTGATCCACCACAGCAGTAGCAGTGAAATCAGGGGCCTTTTGGCCCACGCGCAGGCAACCGTTATCGGTCATGATCGTCATACAGTGAGGATTAACCGGAAGCCGAGAGGGACTAACCCGTAGTCGAAACGACTTCCAGTCTTACGTATCAAATTATCACGTCTTCGTGCTTGTCACGCCCACCACTCAGCCAATGACTGAACAGACATCCCGTTGGGACCCCTCCCTTCTCCGCAAATTCAGTGCAACGGGGCATTTCAGGCTCCTCAATCAATTGAGGGGAGATTTGAAGAAAAAGCCCCTCGAGCGAGACCAGCGAACAGGAGGCCTTCGACGTCCTGGTACTGGTTCAAGGGGCAACACAACTCGCCGTGGTGCAGTGCAACGCAAGATCTCTACCCAAATCGTGAGTGAAACGGTGGATGTGGTCCAATCCGAGAGTCCTCAATCATTCCGAGACCGGCTGAATGCGATTCAAATGCGCTGATTGGTGAACCCTGAGATGTATGATGCACACTGGCCTAGAGGCCGTTTGTCAGAGTAGCTCAGCTGGTTAGAGCACAGGATTCATAACCCTGAGGTCGGGAGTTCAAGTCTCCCCTCTGACACTTATATGAACAACAAAACAAATTGATCTTTAACGATCAATTTAACTTTTTTGTGATTAGTCAACGTCAAGAACGATCGGTCACCAATGTTTCAGATCGGTCACCACCTTTTTATGCCTTACGTGCAGGGAGTTTGCTCAAAGGATTGAGTGCTGCACCACCAGCGCGGCGTATTTCGAAGTGGAGATGAGGCCCTGTACTTCGTCCTGTACTCCCCATCAAAGAGATCCGGGAACCCTGAGGAATGATCTGACCTTTTCTGACCAAGATTCGGCTGTTATGGGCATAGCGGGTTGAGTCCCCATCAGCATGGGACATCTCAACCAAATACCCATAGGCACCACTCCACCCTGCAAAAGACACAACACCATCACGGGAAGCGAAAATCGGCGTTCCCGTGTTGTTAGCAATATCAATACCCTTGTGCATGCGCCCCCAACGCCAGCCGAAGCCGGAGGTGAAAACCCCTTTAGTTGGCCAGAGATAATGACGGCCAAACTTCAGCCGTTCTTCTGGAGTGCGTCCAGGGTTGAAAGAAGATTGCATGGGCCAAGCAGCACCACCACTCATTGTTGGACGAATAGCAAGCATCGATTGACCCGGTGAAGCTTGGGCTATTCGCAACTCGCGGCCAACCGTTAATTCGTTGAGCTGTAAACCGGGGTTAAAGGTTTTTAGTTCTGCACGAGAAACACCATTGCGAGCCAAAAACGATGCCAAGGAATCGCCTTTTTGAACAGCAGCAAGTTCAGATACCGGTGGGGGGGTTGTAAGTGGAGCCGAATCCCGACGCGACCTCTTATCAAGACCAATAATCAATTCAGCTCGATCACCAAGAGACGCAGGAACGACAGCCCAACTTTTAACTGAAAAACGATGGTTGGTAGAGCGACCATTCAGCTCAGCCAGTTGATCTGGGGGCAGATCAAGAGACTTAGCAAGCTGAGTGAGCGAAATAGAAAGGGTGAGTTGGAACCAGAGAGAATGGTCGTCGGACGATGCTGACTGGTCTGAAGACGAAGAAAGCTTCGTAGCGGATTGAAGAGTCGGACGTTTTGAAACTTCTACAGGGAGGGGAGGGAGCTCCGCCAAGTTGAATACGTTGTTATCTGCATGCCCGGGTAAGCCACTCCAAACCGAGAGGGCCAAGAAGGGAGTCGTTGCACTTGCCAATAGGAGCAGTGCCCGCATACAACCTCAGAAGACCGATTGAACGTAACGAGCCGATGCAGTGGGTGCAAGGGGGGTTAGCGCAGTCCTTTGATCACCACAGTTGCAACTGATGGCCTGCCACATAGGTCACAAGTGCACAGGCAACAGACAGATTGAGGCTTCTTACGCCTCCTTGACCGCTGGAATCCGCTGCCCCTGGCATTGGAATCGTGACAATGGTGTGGCACTGCTCGCGCACAGCATCAGGAAGGCCAGTGTCTTCACGACCAAAGAGCAACACATCTCCCTGTTGAAATTCGAAGTCGCTCAGGCAACTGCCTCCACGACGGCTGCAACCAATGATCCGGCTTTGCGGGGGTAAAACCTGTTTCATGGCCTCGAAACTGCCATGCGTCGACAACTGCACATGGGGCCAATAATCGAGACCAGCTCGACGAACGCTGCGGTCGTCAATTTGAAACCCCAGTGGTTCGATTAGCGAAAGGGGTAGCTGAAATGCCGCACAAGTTCGCGCGATGTTCCCTGTATTGGGAGGGATTCGAGGTTCAAATAAGGCAACCCGCAATGGGGCTTCTGGGTTCACGATGCTCATGGAACGGGGTGACTGATGGAGCGAAGATCAACAGCTCGCCCCTGCAAGACAAGCCAACTCACATCCGCTATTTGATCCAACTGTTGTGCCAATTGACCCAGTCGATCTCGGAACAAGCCGCCAATTTGGGTCTGAGGAACGACACCCCATCCAGTTTCTTCGATCACCAAAACGCACTTAAAAGTGAGATGACGCAGGGTGACGATCAGATCCTCGCAATAATCGGTCCAAGCAGCACTGTCCAAATCCAGGCGAGCGGCAACGAATCCCCCCAATGAGTCGATCAATACAGATTGCGTTGCATCAATGCTTTTGAGCGACTGAGTCAGATCTGGGCCAGGTTCGAGCAAACTCCAGTGCGGCGGCCGCCGTTCTCGGTGAATGCGCAACCGTTCCACCCATGCAGGATCATCATCGCGTTTCGTACCCGTTGCGATGTAGATCACACAAGGATCTTCTGCCAGAAGAGATTCAGCCCATCGACTTTTGCCGCCTCGGGATGGCCCACTGACAAGGATTAACTCTGATTTGTGCACTTGGGGATCAACCAGAACCATTCATTCCTTTGAGTGTGGCCACAGAGGATGGCGAAACTCGGTTGAGATAACGGAAAATCCAATACTTAAATATTGTTGCCAATATAACTGGGAAAGTGGCGATGAATAACATCACAAAGTTTTCTTGAGAAGGCAAACCCAAATGTTTTGCTATCCCATTGAGCAGAACAGTCCATCCTTCAGGGCTATGAAAGCCGACAAATATATCGGTGAATAAAATAATTGCAAATGCCTTGGCAGAATCACTCAGCCCATACACAGCCTCATCAAAAAAACCACGCATAACGCGTAAATCGTCTCGACTAACAAAACAAACAACCGTAAAGGCTAAAAGTGCACTTAAATCAGAAAAAACATTTTTAACTGCTTGAACACTAAGACCATCAGCCTCATCCTTGAGCTCAATCGCCTTTTCAGCTAATTTTTGACGCAGCTGATCTGCCTCCAGTGGTTGATCTGAATTGAGTAAAGCGTCAAATTCAAGTTCTTGCTTATAGACGCGCAATTTCTCAACAGCTTGTTCTTCAAGCTTGGGTTTTGGATAACTTAAAAACGGCAACTCTGGAGATAATCGATCAACAGCAGGGGAGATAATGTATGCACCGGCCACCTGTTGAATCAACAACGGCACCAAAATTAAAAGCAACAGAATGCGCAGCGAGATCAGAGTGCTGTTGCGACGTCGACGAAAACCTGCAACAACTGTTTCCTCAGACGCAGGATCAAGTTGACGGCGAACGGTGTCGAAAAATCCGAGCAACGATCTCGGCAAAGCCTCCGGAGCACGACTGATTGCAGGAGATCCTCCACTTGGCAGTTGATATCCATAACGACTCACCACAGCCTCAATCAGCTGCAGCTGCCTCAGTTCTTGAAGATCAAATTGCCCTCGATTGCGCTCGACCGACTCCAAGGTGGTTCGGCAGATCAACAAGGCGGCCCGAAACCGCCTCAGGATGCTGGCCTGAACCGACTTTGGTACGCCTAGCTCAACGTCGGATCTGACCAGTCGATCGCCATAGAACTCCAGTTCCAAATTCTGGATCAACAGCGCAGATTCGTAACCACGCTCAAGGTCGTTGGTGAGATCGAATCCCTGCCCACGCGAAAAAAAGTTGACCCAGTTTCGGCGACTCATGACAGCGCTGACCTAGCGGGAAAAGACCCACCAGGTGGCCATCGGAATAATCGTGCCCAACACAAGTAAAACAATGATCCAAGTAGTTGCATCACTTTCTTCGGTTTCCGCCTTCGTTGGAATGTTGGTCGGGAGCGCCACCCGCTCAACCACCTCAGGAGGACCTGGGTCTTCTCCACCTGCAAGAACAGTTGACAAACGGGAAATACCGTCGATCGATGACTGTCGGTAGCGATCACCGTCACGAAGGGGAAGGGTCATCGTTGTTCGCGCCGTACTCGTGAGTAACGACTCGGGCAATTGACTTTGCAACGCTGAGTCGGCGAGAAGTGCAGCGCGCTTGTTTTGTGTTTCGATCAGGATCAGGAGAAGGGGGATCTCGCTCTTCCCAGACCAAGATGCCATCAGTTCTTCACCGAAGCTCTTCAAGCTGTAACCGTAATCAAGGCGCCGCAAAGTAATTAAACGTGCATTGACGCGTTGATCTTCCAAGCCCTTCAGCTTCGAATCCAACTCATTCCGACTGGCGCGACTAAAGACATCAGCATCGTCGAGAATGAGCTCCTCTGGAGGAGACGCGCCCAGTTCGGAAGGCGAAATTGCTAGCCCTGCGGGTACACAGACGAACAAGCAAAGGCTGATTGCCAGAAGCGCGGCAACAAAACGGCGGGGGAACAGCGGCATCACCTCAAGCGGAACTCACTTCAGTCTGCCCCTAGCTGTCGAGCATGTCTCGATTTAAGGCCTCGATAGCCACAACAATCATTGTCGCTTCGTTTTCTGGAAGGTCCACCTTGGACACCAGTTGATTGAGAAAATCCTGCTCTTCGCTGGTCACCTTCTTATCGGCATGGACAAGATGTGCGGCGAGGGCCAGCGCGGATTGTTGTTGACGGGGACTCAGTACGGGCAAAGCTTCGTCGACAAGACCGGTGACACCTTGCTCTCTCAGCACCTTTAACAGCTGGTCGAAGAGCACACCCATCGCAGCCTCGCTGCTGCTGCTGTAAAGGGAGCGGTACTCCAACTGGAGGCGAAGGGCATGGGCTTCATCTCGGCCCAACACTCCATCACAAGCCACTGCCGCTAGGGCTACCGCAGCAAAGGCCTCTGCACCGTTCATGAGCTCAACACGAATGACCACATTTGAGCAAAATGATCACGTTCCTGCAGCAGTCCGCATCGATGCCAACACCGGCTCGGGTTGTTTTGTTCAGTGGGCTGCTCGTCCTGGTGTTGGCAGTGACGAATGCATCCACAGCTGATCTGATCACTCCAGATCTTCAACGGGCAGAGGTTTTGGCCGGTTTGGCGGCGGTGGGGCTGATGTTGGTTGCTGTGCTGTGGACGAGGGCCAATCCTCGATCAGCGGACCAGGTCGATCTCCAAGGAGAGCAGGGGCTCGTCATGGACGAACAGACCTCAGCTGAACTTCGCGAGGAATTGGGGTGGGGGAGTCACATGCTGCTGACCGCCACACCAGCCGCAACAGTGCTGGTGTACTGGAGAGGACATGTCATCCTTCGTCGCGGCTTGATTCGAGCTGTCGCATTTGAACCAGCAGATATTTGCAATCGAGTCATGGAACGGGAAACAACCATCTCGCTCGTGAACACGGAGCTATTCCCAGGGCGAACCGAATTCGATTCGGTTTTGCAAAATCTTCCAGCAGTTGTGATCTGTCCCCTAGGAAAAAATGGTGTTGTCGTTGTGGGTGGTTGGTCGAAACGTTGTTTCAGCCAATCCGATGAACGCTGGTTAGAGGGCTGGACCGAGAGACTTAAAACGTCACTTGAGAAGAATCGTCCTGATTAGCACCATTATTTTTTCCTGTATTTAATTTGATCTGTGTTTTTACCCGATCTCTTGCGGGTGAAAATCGTATTGAACCATCTTGATTAAGAGCACCATCTATTTGTTCAGCACGTTGTACTTGTCCTGTTTTTGATTCTTTGAGGTTTACATTGCCAGCAGCAGTGAGAAGATCCTTGCCCCAGTCCCATGTACAGCTTTTTGCACGCAAATTTTTGTCTAGTTGTGCAACCTCACACGAATTGGAAATGGTTAAGAGGTTGTTTCGTATATCGATAATAAATCCGATACCACTTACGTCACCCTTGGGTAGCGATGCAGATACCGGAGCTTTTGATGAAAGTTCATCTCGTTCAAAGTTCCATCGGGTTTCACCTGCATTCACAATGGCATCATCCTGTTCAAGCTTGAATTGAACTGGAGCTTTTAAATCAAGAAAATTATTCTTTGTATTACCTTGAATCGAAGCAGCCGTTAGCTCACGACCATTGTCTTGGTAAGCAAGAATGGGACCAACGGCAGCAATGATCCCAGTATTCAAATTCCAACGACTATTCCCAGCTGTGATAACCGTTTGCGGGTTGAGAGTCGAACTGTAGTTCTTTTCCCATCGTGAAAGTTTGGTCGGACCGCTAAAGAGAAGTTGACCACTTTGTTGCTGAAAAATAAGAGAGTTAGAAATGATCCTTGAATTTCGGTTTAGAGCTGCTGGTCTTTGATTGATCACCATTGTTGAAAGAGCTGGCCTCCATATCAATCGGTCTCCCTGGATGAGAAGAGGCTCGGCTCCTAAGCGTTTCAAGCGGATAGTTCCTTCTAAAACGACGAGCTCGCCATCGTTGAGCACGGTTGCATGCTCTGCACTAATCATGAAGGAAGGTTTATCTTCAAAATAAAGAATCCCCTTGGGACTCTTTGCCCTCACTGTTCGCGCAGCTGTGTTGTAACGAGCCTCAGGACTTGTAAGCTCCCAGTCTCGAACACCATCTGGTCGGCGTTGTTTCAGATCTAACGACTTAAAGATAAATGGAGTTGAAGACTGATTCTGATTCTGAGTTGCAGGCTTTGAAGCACAGGATGCTAATAAGCAACCACTAGAAATGATTATGGCAATCCATCTTAATTTTGAGTGTTTTGTTCGCTTCATATCAAAGATCTTCATCCAATTCGAGACGTGCCATCACCGGCACAGGTTTTGGCAACTCAGATCCAGACGTCAACCCACCCCATTGAAGCTGATCCATCCAATGTTCAGGATCTAAAGAACAATCAAGCTGATCCAAGATGCGAGAACTAAGGTCGGGAAGTAAAGGCGCCAGTAGTAATCCCACGATCCGAGTCGACTCAAGTACGACATAGAGATCATTGGCTACGGAATGCTCTTCCCCTGGCTGCTTCATCCGACTCCAAGGAGAAGTGTCATTGAGGTGACCATTGGCTGCAATCGCTAATTGTAAAATGGCTTCCGATGCTGACTTAAAGCCAAGTTCTGGCATGCAACTCATCACAGTTTGAACAGTGGCTTGCGCTTTAAGCGCCAAGGGATGATTTATATGACGATCGACTGTGTGCGGTGGAACTGAATTATCGAACCATTTACGCGCCATTGATGACGTGCGATTCAAAAGATTCCCGATGGTGTTGGCTAAGTCGTTATTGACTAAGTCGGAAAAACGTTGTTGTTGGAAATCGCCATCATCACCAAACTGAATATCCCTTAGCAAATACCATCGCACAGCATCAGCACCACACTTTTCCAATAATACTTCCGGGTCAAGAACATTTCCTAACGACTTACCCATTTTTTGCCCTTCACGGGTTAGAAAACCATGACCAAAAACACGCTTGGGAACCGGAAGTCCAGCAGATATCAACATTGCTGGCCAGAAAACAGCATGAAACCTCAAAATATCTTTGCCAATAACGTGTACTGAAGCTGGCCACCCGCAATCGGCTAATCGATCAAGATCAACGGAACCACCATCATCTAAAAGTGCAGTTAGGTAACCGAGCAATGCATCGAACCACACATAAAAAGTATGTCCTGAATGTCCTGGAACGGGTAAACCCCAAGAGACATTGACCCGTGAAATTGAAAAATCTCGAAGTCCTCGTGCGACAAAATTACGAACTTCCTGGCGTCGACTTGCAGGTGAAATGAAGTCGTCATTTGCAATTAACTCTTCGATGTCACGTTGGTAACGAGATAGGCGGAAAAAGAGGTTCTCCTCGTCTCGCCATTCAAGGGTCTTTTGATGAATTGGGCATTGGGGATCAACTGCATCATCGGGATCATCTTTGTATTCCTCACATCCAACGCAATACCACCCCGTTTGTCGGCCAGTCACGATGTCGCCAGAGGCTTTAACGCGCTCGTAAAACTGTTCGACAAGTTGAAGGTGTCGAGGATTTGTCGTACGAACAAAACGATCCTGACTGATGTTCCATCGAGACCACAGGTCTTGATATCGCTCGCTGATCTTGTCGCAATGAACAATTGGGCTGATGTTATTTAGTTCCGCCGTACGTTGAATCTTTTGACCGTGTTCATCAACACCGGTGATGAACACCACGTCGCTTTGGGTCAATCGCTTGAAGCGTGCAAGGGCATCACAGGCCAGAGTCGTATACGCACTGCCGAGATGCGGCTTGTCGTTGACGTAGTACAGCGGAGTCGTAAGGGTGTAAGACATCGTCGGGAATAAAACTCCGCTGCACCGCAGCGACGTCAGACTTTAACGACCATGCCTCTCGACAACGCCCCCCCTTGGGTCTGTTTCTTTAAAGGTGATCTATCCCCCCATTCACACAGCTCCCGTGATTCGCAAAGACGTGCTGGTTTGGGGCGGTGGTACCGGCGGCGTTTCCGCTGCTCTGCAAGCGGCACGCAGCGGTGCATCCACCATGCTGCTAACGCCCGGGCCATGGCTCGGGGGAATGGTGAGTGCCGCAGGAGTGTGTGCACCGGATGGTCACGAGCTGAGTTGCTGGCAGACGGGCATGTGGGGTGCGTTCTTGCGGGAGCTCCAGCGACGTGAACCTTCTGGACTCGATCAAAACTGGGTGAGTTGTTTTGGCTATCGACCCCAACAGGCCGAGGACATCCTTCAGCGCTGGGTCCATAACGAGCCGTTGTTGCAGTGGTGTGGTGTTTGCGAACTGCGAAATCTTTCACTGCGAAACGGGCTGATTCGACGTCTCGAGGTTCAACAGGGGGCAACAACACATCAACAAAGCCTCTCTGTTGAAGCAGACATTTTTATTGATGGCAGTGATCTCGGGGACCTACTTGCCCTGACGGACGTGCCCTACCGCTGGGGATGGGAAGCGCAAGAACAGTGGGATGAACCTAGTGCTCCAACCCAACAACGACTGAACAACGAAGCGTTCTTCAAACACCAACCTGTTCAATCCCCCACTTGGGTTGTGATGGGACAGCTGAACCAATCTGGCCCTCCGGCCAACCCCCTTCCGCCTCAACAGCCATTTGAATTGAGCACCGCTTCCTTTGGTTTGGAGCGGACGATCACCTACGGCCGCTTACCCGGTGGCTTGGTCATGCTCAATTGGCCACTGCATGGCAACGATTGGCATCACGGACTGCACAGGGCAGTGAGCTCTGATCCTCTGAAGAGAACGGCACTGGCCAATGAGATGAAAGCGCATAGCGCGTCATTTTTATCTGCCCTTCAACAATGCTCGGACGGTTGGTTGACTCCAGGGAAGGCTTTCCCTGGAGTCAACCCTTGTGTTGCCCTGATGCCCTACTGGCGAGAAAGTCGTCGACTCATCGGGACGACCACTGTCACAGAAAACGATTTGCTACCCCTATCGACCGACGCCCATCGTGCGTCGTTTCCGTTGGATGCCAGCGGTGAGTGCACAAGCATTGCCGTTGGCACCTATGCCAACGACCATCACTATCCAGGGAAAGACTGGCCCCTTGCCCCTAAAAGTTGCCGATGGGGGGGACGTTGGACTGGTACCCCCTTTTGCATTCCTTACGGCGCATTAGTCAGCGAAGTGGTGCCCAACCTCTTGATGGCGGATAAAGGCTTCAGCGTGAGTCATATGGCGAATGGAGCAACGAGGTTGCAGCCCTTAATTCTCAATCTTGGCCAAGCCGCTGGTTTAGCAGCAGCGTTATCGGTCCATCGCTCCTGCCTGCCCATTGAAGTCCCAGTCAATGTGCTTCAAACCCATCTCATCCACGAACCGACGGCCCCGGCAGCCGTGTTACCGCTTATGCAGTGGCCGGCATGGCATCCCCACTGGACAACAGCACAGGAAATGGGATTAGCAGCACCAGATCAGATTGACTCCCTAGGTTTCTTGGCTCAATCTCAATCTCTCCATCTCGATCGACCAGGGCTGAATTCAGCTCCAACAGATCACCAGGAAGAGCTCCTCACGGGCAGAGTTAGCACCACGGCGGAGGGTGGCTTCCAATTCAGCTCAGCTGACGAGCATTGGCCCCTCATCACGTTGGAGCCTGCCATCAACCAATGGCTCCTTCAACAAGATCGCACCACCGGGATAATTCGTGTTCGCGTTGTTCGAAATCCCTGGGGGCCCTGGCTTCGTTTGATTGGGGTGATTGATTAAGTCAGCTGAAGCTGCAATTCGCCCCGGTCTGGATCCGCCAGCTTCACCGTCAGCGTCATCCGATCGCCTGGATTCGGATTGGCTTGATCCACACGACCTACAACATCCATGGCTAGTTCAGCAAGATGGACAAGCGCTAAGCCGTCTTGCGGTCGTAGCCAACGAAGAAACTCGGCATCCCAACGTTGATCTTGATGTTGAGCAAACCACACCTGTTGCCAATGGCGCTGGTCTTCACGGCTGATTTGAATCGACTGACGGAGTGGATCGTCTAGATCGTCGATTAATTCACCCACCTCAGGCTCACTTAACGGGGAGGCTCCCTCAAGCTGAGCAATGATTTGACGGTGGGAGGCCAGGTCGGCATAACGACGGATCGGAGAGGTGGCCTGCACATAGGCAGCAAGTCCAAGGCTGAAGTGAGCCATGGGTTGGGTTCCCTGCACCCCACGACTCAGACATCGCTTGATCGCAGCATCGCGGGCTGGCCCTTCGGGCAATTGGTCGAGTTCAGCCTGCGACGGAAGTTCCGCTGGGGGCTGACTACGGAATGGCAAAGCCAACGAATTTTGACAACCAAAATCGGCTACGACTGCGCCCATCAACAGCATCGCTTCACTCACCATCAAACGAGCAGGGCTGGGCTCGACCAACTGAAGGGATAACTCACCTTCATGACGCCGAAAGCGTCCTTCCATTCGATCAAACATCAGAGCCCCTTGTTGACGACGCCATCGACTGCGCAGCTGCATCAACTGGGATAAATCCGCCAGTGTTTCGTCACCAGGAGGAGCTAACTCGATGAGCTCGTCGCCATCCGCATAGGTGAGGCCATAGCGAGGCCGCACCCAACTTCTCGCAATACGACGATCAGCGATCGCTCCAGCACTGTCCAACCGCACAGCAACACTCACTGCCGCTGTGCGTTGCCCGGCACGAAGACTTAGGGGGCCTGCGGCAAGGCTGAGGGGAAGCATCGGAAGCACGCCATCGGCAAGGTACAGGCTGGTGGCCCGACGTCGGGCCTCTTGATCTAAGGGGCTACCAGGGGGGATCAGGCGTGCTGGATCAGCAATATGAACCCAAATCCAAACATCACCGTTCTGATCGTCGAGGGACACACCGTCATCAATCTCGCGGGTCCCGGCATCGTCGAGGGTGTAAGTCGCTAGATGACACAGATCAAGACGGTCGTCGTCTCCGGGTTGCGGATGCGCCGCAGACAAAATCAGTTGTTGGGCCTCGTTCTCAAGCTCAACCGCAAACGTTTTGGACCAAACACTGCTTTGCAGGGCACGTGGCTGATGCGGATCCAGTAGCCCGCGCTGGATGCACCACTGCCGAAGGGTGCCCTGATCAGGAGTTAGTGAAAATTCTTTCGCCCAAAGGGCCAGATCCGGATCGTCCTTCAAGTTCGATGCATCATCGCGAGCACGATCAACCAAGCGATCCAATCGCTCAGTCCACTCAGAATCAAGCTTCTCTAACTGCTCTGCAGTGAGTGGACTTGAGGGAGCAAGAACTGCGATCTGCCGCCGACTGTGTTCTTCGGCGAGGCGATGTTGTTTTTGAAGCTTCCTTTGGCGTTGAATCTCGTCTAGGGGCACCACTGAAATGGACTGATCCCGTCGCCAGCGGAACCAGGGTTGATCGCCATGCAACCACGACCAGGTGGCTGCGATATCAGGAGTATCAACGTTGGCTTTCAGGAGATCCGTCAACTCGGTGAGAGTTTGGTTCTGCTGCATTGCCTCAGCATCAGCAGCCAAAATCCACCAAGCCTCTGCTGCTGTTTTGCTGTCGGGCATCACTTCCGATACCTCTTCTGGCGTTGGAAGAGGTTGGTCCGAAACATGATCGACAGCGACAAGCTCTCGAAGGGGGAGGTCCTGATCCCGGCGTTGGCCCCCAAAAGAAACAACCGCCTTGCTGCCCTTGAGAGACAGAAGACGGCCGATCAGGGGGACCCCCTTTAAAACAACAGCAACGATGTCGTTGGATTTAACTGAGGCTTTCACCACGTTGCTGCGTTTCTAAGCGTGGTATCAACCCTCGGGATTAACGAAGGGCAGCAGGGCAACAATCCGTGCTCGTTTAACTGCATTTGTAAGATCGCGCTGCTGCTTTGCAGTCAAGCCAGTCAGACGACGGGGAAGGATCTTTCCCCTCTCTGTAATGAATTTCTTAAGCAGGTCCACATCTTTGTAATCGATGGGATCGCCTGGCTTAATCGGAGAAAGACGCTTCTTGAAAAAGGAGCTCGACATGAATTAAAAACGGTTGAAAGGTTGGAAGGTCTGCAGACTCACTTGATCTCTTTATGGAGAGTCATTTTGTTGAGTTGTGGACAGAACTTCATGATCTCCAGCCGCTCGGTGGTGTTCCGTCGGTTCTTCTC
>ERZ802822.27-NODE-27-length-100149-cov-16.249980_pt1 | contig 100149 bp, 91 predicted proteins | sample MGYA00345649_ERZ802822 | MGnify/ENA primary metagenome ERZ802822 (study PRJEB30503, sample SAMEA104212359) | marine metagenome | biome: Westerlies Biome; feature: [SRF] surface water layer (ENVO:00010504) within the epipelagic zone...; material: water... | reverse complement strand
ATGCCTTCCAAATCTTTCACATTCGACCCCATTTGACTGCCGACACCATGTAACCGCCAACCCTAATCGAGTGGGCCCGTGCTGCCTGAACCGGATGCACGGCAAAATATCCGCTTTCGCATTCGGCGATAAGACTTCACCATAGAGCATCCTTTGTGCGGTGGTCACGTCAAGACGCTTTGTGACTTGCCGGGTGAATTTGAGTGATCTTGAGGTATCAGGCCGGAGGAAAAACAGCATGTCGGATTTGACAGAAGGGCTTATCGCGCTGGCAGGCCGGTCAGCTGATATCATTCCGTCGCGAGCGGTGCTGTTTGCGCGACTGTCGCTTCTTGACTGGATGACATGCGGGATTGCTGGCCGGAACGAGCCATTGGCCCAAAAACTTCGCCAGCTGGCACAGATGGAAGGCGGGACCGGTCATTCAACGATCATTTGCGGCAGTGCTGCACCAGCACGTATGGCGGCGCTGGCAAACGGGGCAACCAGTCACGCGCTGGATTATGATGACACGCATTTCGCCCATGTCGGGCATCTGTCAGTCGGTATCTATCCGGCTGCACTGGCCATCGCTGAACAGCAAGATTTGTCGGCGGCGGAAGTGATGACAGCGTTTCTGCTGGGTGCGGAAGGGGCGATCCGGGTTGGCATGGCATTGGGCCGCGCGCATTACAATCTCGGATTTCACCAGACAGCCACAGCCGGCGCGTTTGGCGCGACACTGGCGGCGGGCAGGCTGCTGGGTCTGAACGATGTGCAGATGCGGCACGCGCTGGGGCTGTGCGGGACCCGCGCGTCAGGCATGACCTCGCAGTTCGGCAGCATGGGCAAGCCCTATAACGCCGGCATCGCTGCGGCCAACGGGGTTGAATGTGCGACACTGGCGCATCTCGGATTTACCTCGGCAGATGACGGGTTGCTTGGCCATCAGGGATTTGTTGGTGCGCATATACCCTCAGAGGCCAGAACAGATGCAGACGCTGGGGCCGGGATGCAGGACGCCGGGATGCAGGACGCCGGTATGGATGACTATCTGTTCCCGGACAATAAATACAAGCTGCATGCCTGCTGTCATGGCTTGCACCCGATGATTGAGGCACTGCTTGCGGCGTACCAGATGTCAGGTGTTACGTTTGATGACATCAGCGCATTCACACTGGAAACCAATCCGCGTTGGCTGGCCGTATGCGATATCAAGGCGCCGCGCACCGGCCTCGAGGTGAAATTCAGCTATAACTGGCTGGCGGGCATGACCCTGCGCGGTGACAATACAGGCGATGACAGGCTGTATCAGGACGCGCTGGCTGGTGATGAAGAACTGCGGGCATTTGCCAATCGTATCACCGTCATCGGCAATGACGCGCTGACCGACCTTCAGGCCAGGGGCAGCCTGACGATGCGTGATGGCAGCAGCCTGCCCATCTGGTTTGATCTGGCGGAACCGCTGACCGAAGATGTGATCATCGCCAAGCTGCGGGCAAAGTCAGACACCATCATCGGTGAGGCGAGCGCCGCGATCTGGGATCTTTACCCACGGCTGCAGGATCTGGGCGCACGTGATATCGGCCATGCCCTGTCTGTTGGCGCGGGTGGTACCGGAAGGGCGAAACTGCGCGCTACCAGCTAGCCTGCGAGTGCATGGCGACCTGACCGCCTGTGCCGGCTGTCCACAAGGACAGGCCATCGTCCGTCTCTGCCGCGTTGACGGTGAACGGATTGCCTGCAAACAAGGGCGACTTGCCGCGATAGGCAAAGCGTTTCGGGGGGCTGCCTTTCACCTCGGCCGCCAGATGCGCCATAAAGGTGGCCTGCATCGGACCATGCACAACCAGACCCTCATACCCTTCCACGTCACGCGCATAGGGCGCATCATAATGGATCCGGTGACCGTTGAAGGTGATGGCCGAATAACGGAACAGCATGGTTGATGTCGGGTCTACATGGCGGGTATGGGCACCGCCAGGTACCGGTTCCGGCGTCGCAGATTGTCCAGTTTGCGGATTAGAATGTGAGCCAGCCATTTGGGCTGGTGGATCGCGATAGACAATATCCTGCCGTTCGCTAATCGCCGTCGCACCATCGCTGCTGATTTCGTGCCGCACCGTAACGAAACACAGGCTGCCGGTGCTGCCCTGCTTTTGCGTTATATCCTCTATAACAGATGTGCGGGTGACCTGCGCCCCAATCAGAAGCGGGGCTGAGAAGACCATCTCGCCGCCAGCCCACATGCGGCGGGGCAGGGCCACAGGTGGCAGGAAGCCGCCCCGGCGGGGATGTCCGTCCGGGCCAAGCTGGTCGGCTGGCAGCGCAGGCTGGGCAAGACAGAGATGGATCAGCAGCGGAGCCGGATCACCCGTGGCAGCCGAAAAGTCTGATCCAAGGGTGGCGTTGAAGCGGCCAACCAGTTCAGGCGACAGCGTTTCGTGCATCACCTCGGCCTTGCCGATCCAGCCGGACAGATGGTCCATGTCGAGAGTCATCATCGCCTCCGATATGTGGCTAGAAAGAACGTGGCATCCCAAGCACATGCTCGGCAATGTAGCTGAGGATGAGATTGGTTGAGATTGGTGCCACCTGATAAAGACGCGTCTCGCGGAATTTGCGTTCGATATCATATTCACAGGCAAAGCCGAACCCGCCATGGAACTGGATGCAGGCATTGCCGGCTTCCCATGATGCCTTGGCGGCGAGATATTTTGCCATATTGGCCTCGGCCCCGCATGGCTCGTCGGCATCGAACAGGGCGCAGGCCTTGTAGCGCATAAGATCGGCCGCTTCCACTTCGATGAACGCTTCGGCAATCGGAAACTGGACGCCCTGATTCTGGCCGATGGGCCGTCCGAACACCTCGCGCTCGCTGGCATATGCTGAAACACGATCGATGAACCAGTAACCATCGCCAATACATTCCGCGGCGATCAGCGCACGCTCGGCATTCAGCCCGGTCATGATGTATTTGAACCCTTTGCCCTCTTCACCAATCAGGTTTTCAGCCGGGATTTCCAGATTGTCGAAGAACAACTCATTGGTCTGATGGTTCACCATATTGTCAATCGGGCGAACACTCATCCCCGACTTAACTGCTTCATGGATATCAACGAGAAAAATAGACAGGCCTTCGGACTTCTTTTTCACGTCCTCGAGGGGCGTTGTGCGCGCCAGCAGGATCATCAGATCGGAATATTTTACTCGGCTGATCCATACTTTCTGTCCGTTGATGACATAGCGATCACCTTTGCGCACAGCCGTTGTCTTGATCTTGGTGGTGTCCGTGCCGGTGGTAGGCTCGGTTACGCCCATCGATTGCAGGCGCAGTTCACCAGAAGCAATTTTTGGCAGATAGGTGCGGCGCTGTTCTTCAGAGCCATGCCGGATCAGCGTGTTCATATTATACATCTGGCCGTGGCACGCGCCCGAATTGCCACCCGCGCGGTTGATCTCTTCCATGATAACGCTGGCAGCGGTCAGTGACAGGCCGGACCCGCCATATTCCTCGGGGATCAGTGCTGCCATCCAGCCTTCGCGCGTCAGTGCCTGAACAAATTCCTCGGGATATCCGCGCGCATGATCCACCTTGCGGTGGTATTCATCGGGAAACTGGGCACAAACGGCGCGCACTCCATCGCGAATGTCATCATATTGTTTGGTGTCAAAGATCACGTTTGTCTCCTTGGGTTGATCCCAAAATATTGTAACCGAGGTCAGCGCCAAAATATGCTTTTGGTATACCGCCCATTTGGTTTGTGACTGACAGGCGTTCATTAATTATGCCAAGCGACAGCACCAGCGCGTGAAATAACGACAAGTTTCAGGGAAAACAGCAATGCGTTCATTCGCCACAGAATTGCGAACCGCTATCACTATCATTCAAGGCCGGTTTCGGGAACATTAGTTTGGCAGTGTGCAGAGGCAGGGTTTACTGACCAGTTATCTGCTGCGAAGAATCGAAAAAAAGGGGAGGTTTCGCTATGGTTCCAGGAGCGTTTAATTACCACCGCCCAGACAGCGTTGACGGGGTTGTCAGTCTGCTGGGTGAATGGGGCGATGATGCCCGCGTTATCGCCGGTGGACACAGTCTTATCCCGGTCATGAAGCAACGGCTGACAGATATCAGTCATCTGATAGATCTTGCCGGCGTCGATGTGCTGAAAGGCATCAGCATTGACGGTGGCACTGTTACGATCGGTGCAATGACCACACAGCATGAACTGATTACCAGCGACACGCTGCATGGTGCGGCGCCGATCATTCGTGAAGCATCGCTGCAGATTGCAGACCCGCAGGTGCGGTATGTCGGGACGATTGGTGGCAATGTTGCCAATGGTGATCCGGCGAATGATATGCCCGGCCTTATGCAGACGCTTGACGCAACCTATCATCTGGCAGGGCCGAATGGCGTACGTACCGTGGCTGCACGGGAATTCTACGAGGCAGCATATTTTACCGCACGTGAGGATGATGAAATCCTGACTGCGGTGTCGTTTTCCGCGACGAGTGGCGGCTATGCCTATGAAAAGCAAAAGCGGAAAATTGGTGATTACGCTACCGCCGCTGCCGGTGTGCTGCTGACCATGGATGGCAATGTGTGCAGTTCTGCATCAGTCGCGCTTACCAATCTGTCGGACACGCCGGTGTATTGCGAGGCGGCTGTTGACGTTCTTGTTGGCAGTTCAGTTGACGATGCGGCGATTGCAGAGGCTGTAAAGGCAGCTGTTGATGCGTCTGACCCGGTGGCTGATACGCGCGGTCCTGTTGATTTCAAGAAATATGTTGCCGGTGTGATTGTGAAGCGCGCGATCCACAGCGCCAGGTCACGGGCATAAGGGGGATTAGACATGGAAAAGATGCATGTGAAAATGACGGTCAACGGCAAGAATGTTGACCTGCTGACCGAACCAAGGACCTTGTTGATCCACGCGCTGCGTGAGGAGCTGGGCATCACGGGCCCGCATGTTGGCTGCAGTTCATCGCATTGTGGTGCCTGTACGGTCGATATGAACGGCATGTCGGTGAAGTCCTGCACGGTGTTCGCCGCACAGGCCGAAGGTGCGGATATCACAACGATTGAGGGTCTGGGAACGCCTGATGCGCTGCATGTGCTTCAGGAAATGTTCAAAGAGCATCATGGTTTGCAGTGTGGTTACTGCACCCCGGGGATGATCACGCGGGCCTATCGCCTGTTGCAGGAAAACCCGACTCCGACCGAAGAGGAAGTGCGGTTTGGAATCGCCGGCAATCTGTGTCGGTGCACAGGGTATCAGAATATCGTGAAGGCCATTCTTGAGGCCGCCGCGAAAATGAATGACATGAAGGAGTCAGCGTAATGAACGAGTCTACCCCTCCGAAGGAAGAGCGCTCCGCAGCGCTGAGTGGTCTTGGCACATCGCGTAAGCGCGTCGAAGATGCACGTTTCACACAAGGCAAGGGCAATTATGTCGATGATATCAAGCTGCCGGGCATGCTGTTTGGCGACTTTGTGCGTTCGCCATATGCACATGCCCGCGTCAAGTCGATCAATACGGAAAAAGCAATGGCGGTTCCCGGCGTTCACGCCGTTCTGACTGCGGCTGACCTGGCACCGTTGAGCCTGCACTGGATGCCGACTTTGGCCGGTGACAAGCAAATGGTGCTTGCCGACGGCAAGGTTTTGTTTCAGGCGCAGGAAGTTGCGTTTGTTGTTGCCGATGACCGCTATGCCGCCGCTGATGGCGTCGCCGCTGTCGAGGTTGAGTATGAAGAACTGCCGGTGATTGTAGATCCGTTCAAGGCAGAGGCAGATGATGCCCCGGTCCTGCGTGAGGATATTGCCGACCAGAAGGAAGGTGCCCACGGGCCGCGTCGTCACCCCAACCACATTTTCACATGGGAATCAGGTGATCTGGAAGCAACCGAAGCGGTGCTGGCAGAAGCAGATGTCGTTGCCGAAGAAATGATCTATTACCACCGCACCCACCCCTGTCCGCTGGAGACATGCGGCAGTGTGGCATCGATGGACAAGGTAAATGGCAAGCTGACAGTCTGGGGAACGTTCCAGGCGCCGCACGCGGTGCGGACAGTGGCTTCGCTGATTTCTGGTATTGCCGAGCATAATATCCGGATCATCTCGCCAGACATTGGCGGCGGCTTTGGTAACAAGGTTGGCGTCTATCCGGGCTATATCTGTTCTATCGTTGCCTCAATCGTGACCGGCGTGCCGGTAAAGTGGGTCGAGGACCGCTCTGACAATCTGATGGCCACCGCTTTCGCGCGTGACTATTGGATGAAGGGCCGGATTTCGGCGACCAAGGACGGCAAGATCACGGGTCTGCATTGTCACACAACCGCCGATCATGGAGCGTTTGATGCCTGCGCCGATCCGACAAAGTTCCCGGCCGGCTTTATGAATATCTGCACCGGGTCGTATGATATCCCGACAGCCTATCTGGCGGTTGACGGTATCTACACAAACAAGGCACCCGGCGGCGTTGCGTATCGGTGCTCGTTCCGGGTAACGGAAGCTGCCTATTTCATCGAGCGGATGATCGAGGTATTGGCGATCAAGCTGGGCATGGATGCTGCCGAATTGCGGGTGAAGAACTTCATCAAGAAGGAACAGTTCCCGTATCAGTCCGCACTTGGATGGGAATATGATTCCGGCGATTACCACACCGGATGGGAAAAGGCCCTGAAAGCGGTTGGTTACGAGGATCTGCGCAAGGAGCAGGCTGAGCGTGTGGAAGCGTTCAAGCGTGGTGACACGCGCAAGCTTCTGGGTATTGGCCTCAGCCACTTTACCGAGATTGTCGGTGCTGGTCCTGTCAAGAACTGCGATATTCTGGGTCTTGGCATGTTCGACAGCTGCGAAATTCGTATCCATCCGACAGGCTCGGCTATTGCCCGTCTTGGTACGATCTCGCAGGGTCAGGGCCATGCCACAACCTTCGCGCAAATTCTGGCCACTGAAATCGGCATTCCTGCTGAAGACATCACGCTGGAAGAAGGCGATACCGATACGGCCCCGTATGGTCTTGGTACCTACGGGTCACGCTCCACCCCTGTTGCAGGGGCGGCAACGGCAATGGCTGGCCGGAAAATTCGTGCAAAGGCACAGATGATCGCGGCCTACCTTCTCGAGGTCCACGACAATGACATTGAGTGGGATGTTGACCGGTTTGTGGTCAAGGGTGCGCCAGAGCGGTTCAAGACAATGAAGGAAATTGCCTTCGCGTCTTACAACCAGGCGATCCCCGGTGTTGAACCCGGTCTGGAGGCGGTCAGCTATTACGATCCGCCAAACATGACCTATCCGTTCGGATCCTACATCTGTGTCATGGAAATCGATGTTGATACAGGCACAACCGAGATCCGTCAGGTCTTTGCGCTTGACGATTGCGGTACCCGCATTAACCCGATGATCATCGAAGGGCAGGTCCATGGCGGCCTGACCGAGGCGCTGGCGATCGCCATGGGGCAGGAAATTGCCTATGACGAACAGGGCAATGTGACAACCGGAACGCTGATGGACTTTTTCATCCCGACGGCTGTCGAGACACCGAACTACCAGACCGACTACACAGTGACACCGAGCCCGCACCATCCGATTGGTGCCAAGGGTGTTGGTGAAAGCCCGAATGTTGGCGGTGTACCGGCCTTCTCGAACGCGGTGCATGATGCCTTCCGTGCGTTTGGCCTGACCCAGTCGCACATGCCGCATGACCATTGGCGGATCTGGAAGACAGCTGAAAGCCTCGGTCTTCACGACTGAGCAAACTGAAAAGGGATAGGCAGGGGGTTACGGCCCCCTGCCACCACAATATGACCTGGAAAGATCTGAAAGCACGCCTCGGGCACGCCGGCTATGTCTCGTCGAACGAGTTGGCCATGGCCATTCATATCGCCCTGCAGCTTGAGCGGCCGATCCTGCTTGAGGGCGATGCTGGTGTTGGCAAGACACAGGTTGCCAAGACACTTGCCGAGATTGAAGATGCCGAGCTGATCCGCCTGCAATGCTATGAAGGGCTGGACGCGGCTGCTGCGATCTATGAGTGGAATTATCAGCGCCAGCTTCTGTCGATTCGCGCTTCGGCTGATAGCGGCGCGAGTCCGGACGCCATCGAAAACAGAATTTTCTCGCGCGAGTTTCTGCTTGAACGCCCGTTGCTGCGCGCGATCCAGCAAGAGCGGCGACCGGTTCTGCTGATTGACGAGATTGATCGGGCGGATGAGGAATTTGAGGCCTTTCTGCTGGAAATCCTGTCTGATTTTCAGATCACCATTCCCGAGCTTGGGACCATCGTTGCGACCAGCAAGCCGATTGTCGTGCTGACCGCAAACGGCACGCGTGATCTTTCAGACGCGCTGCGCCGCCGCTGTATCTACAGCCACGTGCCTTATCCTGATCGGGCAACCGAATTGGCAATCCTGAAGGTGCGCGGCCCAGAATTGTCACCGCATCTGGCTGGTCAGATTGTCGGGTTTGTCCAATCTATCCGCAAGGAAGACCTGGAAAAGAAACCGGGAATCGCAGAAACGCTGGATTGGGCGGCGGCACTTGCCGGGCTGGGTTTGAAAGACCTGACAGACGACCCGGTAGCCTTGCAGGCATCACTGGTGGCGTTGCTGAAAACCGAAGCCGATCAGGCAGCCATGCCGGGTGAGGTCGTGCAGCGCCTGGCTGGTGTTGCCGGATAGGCGCTATGGTTACCGTTACCAGATTTCCGACGCGCGCCTCGATCGCTGAACGCATGGGTGATTTCACGCGGCATCTGCGCCAGAACGGGTTTCGTGTCGGTGTGCAGGAAACCGAGATGGGGCTGCGCGGTCTGGACAGCGTTGATATGAGTGATCCGCAGGAAGTGAAGATGGCCCTGAAGGCTGTCTGCTGCGCCGATCTGCATGCGTTTGACCGGTTTGATGATCTGTTTGATGCGTTCTGGCTGAACCAGTCAGTGATGCGCACCCAGCATCAGAAAACACAAGTGAACAAGCCGGATGTATCGACCATCAGCAACCTGTCAAAATTTATGGCGCAACATGACACCGGCAGTACCGGTGACAGTGATTCGCCTGACAATGACAATGATGGCGAGGCTGACAGCGATGGTGAAGGCAAGCTGGTGTCGACGCGGGTGGTCAATAACAACCGGACCGACATGCGCGAATACCTGCAGCCCGAAGACCGGGCCCTTGCCGAACGGGCAGCACAGCGCATTGCAGCGGCCATTCGTTACCGGCGGTCACGCCGCCGCAAGGCTGACCGTAAAGGCGCGATGATTGATCTGCGACGGGTGATCCGGCGGTCAGTCGGGACAGGTGGTGAGCCAATGCAGTTGCTGCGCCGCCGTCGCCCTGATCGTCCGGTACATCTTGTCTCTATTCTGGATGTGTCAGGATCAATGACACTTTATGCGCGGGTCTTTCTGGCGTTTATCCGGGGGCTGATTGATGTAGACCAGCGGGCCGATGCGTTTTTGTTTCACACCAGCCTGATGAATGTGAGTGACGCGCTGCGCGACAATGACTCGCTGCGGGCCGTCAACCGGCTTTCGATGATGGCGCAGGGTTTTGGCGGTGGCACCAGAATTGGTCATTGTCTTCATCAATTCAACAGCCAGTATGCCAGCCGCATCATCGGGCGTCGCAGCGTGGTAATCATCATGTCGGATGGTTATGATACCGGCGACTCGCACAGCGTTGGTGCTGAATTGGCCCGCTTGCGCCGGAAGGGATGCAAGATCGTCTGGCTCAACCCGCTTCTCGGCTGGAAGGATTATGAACCGGTTGCGGCCAGCATGAGCGCGGCGTTGCCATATCTGGACAGGTTTGCACCATGCAATACGCTGGAGAGCCTTGCAGCGCTGGAATTTGAACTGGAGCGATTATGAACCGGCCTTCGCATATCGCCATCGACAAGACACAGGAGCAACTGCGCGCTGACGGCGTTCCGCACGCGGTGGCAACGGTTGTCCGCACGCTGTCGTCGACAGCTGCCAAGCCGGGCATGAAGGCAATCATTCTGGAGAGTGGTGAGTTTGCCGAGGGCTGGCTGGGCGGTGGATGCGTGACATCTGCGGTGCGCCGCGCGGCAAAGACCGCCATTGAGACAGGCGAGGCGACCCTTGTCTGTCTGCGCCCTGAAGAACTGCTTGGCGATGATGCTAATGAGACAATGGTCACGCTGGCGCGAAACGGGTGTCCCAGCAAGGGTTCGATGGACATATTTGTCGAACCTGTTGTGCCGCTTCCTGAATTGACAGTGTATGGCAGCGGGCCTGTAGCACTGGCGCTGGCGCAGATTTCACGTGCATTTGGCTTCACCCTGACAATGTGCGGCAATGATGAGGCTGGCGGACTGGATGCAGATCGTCATTTTGTGTCGCCGAATGAGCTGGACCAACACCCGCATACCAACGCTGACCGTTATATTGTGGTGGCAACACAGGGCGGCGGCGATGTTGCTGCACTGACCTCGGCTCTGTCGGGCGCGGCGGTCTATATGGCCTTTGTCGGCAGCCGCCGGAAATTTGCAGCCTATGGCCAAAAGCTGTTGGCAGCAGGCATCAGTCAGCAGCGCCTTGATGAGGTGTATTCTCCGGCCGGCGTGCATATCAACGCTGTAACGCCTGAAGAAATTGCCCTTTCGATCATGGCGGAAATCGTAAAAGTGCGCCGTGCCAAAGGCCGGAGCGAGGCCATTGATGGCTGATGTTGCCGCGATCCTGCTTGCTGCCGGGTTTTCACACCGTATGGGCCGCGCCAACAAATTATTGCTTGAGATCGATGGTGTCGCCTTGCTGCGCCGCACAGCTGAAATGCTGGTCTCTGTCCCCGGGGTGAGGGTGACGGCTGTGCTGGGGCATGATGCGGAACAGACCGGTGCAGTGCTTGCCGGGCTTGATGTTCAGCTTACCGTCAATCCGAATTATGCAGAGGGTCAGCGGTCAAGCGTCTTTCATGGCCTGTCGATGGCGCATGAGGCACCTGTCTCTATGGTTGTGCCAGCCGACCTGCCGCTTCTGTGCGTTGATGATTGTCTGGCATTGCTTGATGCGCATACTGGCGTGCGCACCAGTGCTAACAGTGCTGCCGTCACGATGCCGGTGCGGTATCGTGACGATGACATGCAGCGCGGGAACCCGGTGGTGCTTTCAAGGGCAGCGCGGCAAGACGTTGTGCGCGGCGGCGTCAATCTTGGATGCCGCGGCCTTATCGAGCGCCGTCCTGATCTGGTGAATGTGTTTGAGAGCGATTCCGACGGGTATTTTGTGGATATTGATACCCCGCAATCCTACCGGGATGTGGCAGGGTGATGCGGCCAGGTTAGGCCACCAGGTGATGCGGCCAGGTTATGCGACAAGGCGATGACTGGCTGATGAAGGGACCCAACCCGTGAATGATATCCCTTTTTCTCGTTACGCTATCTATGCGGTCCCTGATCCTGACAGTGCGCTGTTCACGGCCGCAAGCCGGTGGCTTGGCTGGAACTGTGTCACCAACGCTGAAACGCGCCATCCGGTACCAGATGAGCTGAAGAATCCGGCTGGAGTTGATATCTCCAGCGTCACTGACACACCGCGCAAATATGGCTTTCATGGCACCATAAAACCGCCCATGCGATTGGCAGCAGGCTGTGACATTGCCGCGTTTGCAAGCACGGCCCGACAGATCGCTGCGGAATTGCCGAACATTGTGATCCCGCAGATGAAGCTGGCCAGAATTGGCAGCTTTCTGGCATTGGTGCCGGCGGCCCCTTGTGCGTCGCTTGAAGCCGCGGCGGCGCGATTTGTAACCGAACTTGATCCCTGCCGCGCCCCGTTGAACGAAGCCGAACTGGCGCGCAGAAGGCAAAACAATCTGTCCGCGCGGCAAGACGCCCTGTTGGCGGCCTGGGGATATCCCTATGTGCTGGACGAATTCCGGTTTCATATGACCTTGAGCGGGTCACTTGATACCGCAACGCTGGCAGCCTGCGAGGATATGCTGACCGATTGGATCCTGCCGGTCCTGCCTCAGCCCTTTACGTTGGAGCGGATGGCACTGGTCGGCGAAGGGCCGGATGGACGCTTCAGGCTTATTGATTGGCTGACCTTTCGTGGGCATCCATGATTGACTTGATCGCCTCGGTCATGCGTGCGATGCCATCTTTTATACGGCAGTCATTGTTAACAATGACTGCATTTTCCGGTGCTTCAACAGTGCTGCGAGCAAGTCTCGCCTGAATGATGTCGGGCGCTTCGCGGCCCCGCGCGATCAGCCTTTCGGCCAGCGTTTCACGGTTTGCAGCCACCCAGATGATCTTCATGTCGGGCCATGCTGCACACTGCGCCTTCAAGGCTGCGCGCGATCCGTTGAAAACAACGCTATTGCCGTTCCGCACCAGTGAAGCGGCGTCGATCGAAATACCATAATCCAGATCATGTGCCTGCCAGTGAAACAGCATCTTGCCGGCGGTAATTTGCGCCGTAAAAGCGTCTTTGGTGAGTTCGATATGATCTTCGCCGCCGGCGTTGTGCGGCCGTGTTATGATCCGGCGCATGAAATGAACGTGCGGCAACTGTTCACGCGCGCCATTCAACAGACTGTCCTTGCCAGCGCCTGATGGTCCCACAACTGCGATAAGGCAGCCAGGACGTGTGTGCATCATCATCATCCTCAGTTTCCCCCAAACAAGCTAACATCGATTTCCCGGTCGGCAACTGCATCACGCACAATTGCGTCGTGAAAAATGCCGATAACTGCCGCGCCGCGTTGCTTCGCTTCGACAATCAGGTCCAGCACCGAGTCTCTGTTCGCGGCATCAAGGCTGGCTGTCGGTTCATCGAGCAGCAAAACCGGATAGGGATGAACAAACCCGCGCACAATATTCACACGCTGCTGTTCGCCGCCGGAGAAAGTCAGTGGTGAAAGCTGCCATAACGTTTTCGGAATGCGAAGACGCAACAGCAATTCACGCGCTATCTCCTCGGCCTCTGCCTCGTTGCCACCAGCAAGAATGTAGGGTTCTGCAACCACGCGCAGCGTCGGGACACGCGGCAGCACTCGCAGGAACTGGCTGACATATCCGATGGTACCGCGACGCAGCGCCATCACTTCGCGCGGGGTTGCCGTGACCACATCAGTGCCACTGATCCGAATGCTGCCGCTATCAGCGCGATAATTTCCGTAGATCATCCGCATCAATGACGACTTGCCACATCCTGACGGGCCGGTAAGTGCGACGCACTCGCCAGCTGCCACATCGAATTGTGCACCTGACAGGACCGGGATATGTGCGTTGTTCTGCTGGTGCAGATGGAACGATTTTTCAAGATTCGAAACTGACAACATCATCATCACACCTGCAGGGCCGAGCTGACAAGAAGCTGGGTATATTCGTGACTTGGATCATCAAGCACCTGATCGGCCAGGCCGGACTCGACCACCTGGCCGCGGCGCATCACCATCATCCTGTCGGCAAGCATTCGCACCACGGCCAGGTCATGTGTCACTATAATCACGGCGATACCAAGTTCGGCAACCAGACCGCGTAGCAGGTCGAGCAAGCGCGCCTGAACGGATACATCAAGACCGCCAGTCGGCTCGTCCATGAAAACAAGACGAGGGGCCGTGACAAGGTTGCGGGCAATCTGCAGGCGCTGCTGCATGCCGCCGGAAAATGTCGACGGGCGATCATCAATCCGTGCCGGATCAATCTCGACCCGCTCCAGCCAGCTTGTTGCCGTGGCACGTATGTTGCCATAATGGCGGTCGCCAATGGCCATGAGCCGCTCGCCGATATTGCCACCAGCCGAAATCGCCATCCGCAACCCGTCGCGCGGGTTCTGGTGTACGAAGGCCCAATCGGTGCGGCCAAGCTGGCGACGTTCAGCCTCGTCCATGGTCAGCGTGTCGCGGCGCACCCCGTCGCGCAAAACAAATTCAACGGACCCGCTATCGGCCTCCAGATGTCCTGCGAGACAACGTAGCAGCGTTGTCTTGCCAGACCCTGATTCGCCAACGATGCCCAGAACCTCACCCGGATAGACATCGAAACACACATCCGCGCAACCGATCTGGTTGCCATAGGATTTTGACAGTCCGTTGACCCGAAGAATGTCAGTCATGTCGCATCCCCCTGTTGGCCTTCATGGCCGGCTTCCAGCCTGCCGCCGCAGTAGTCAGTATCGGAACAAACGAACATTCTTGTGCCCTTGTCATCCATGATGACCTCATCAAGATAGGAATCTTCGGCTCCGCAAAGGGCGCATGTCTGATCTGCGCGCATCGGTTCAAACGGGTAGTCATCAAAATCGAGACTGTGCACCCGTGTATAAGGCGGAATGGCATAGATGCGCTGTTCGCGGCCCGCACCAAACAGCTGAATAGCGGACGAGCCATGCATCTTGGGATTGTCGAATTTTGGAATGGGCGATGGGTCCATCACGTATCGCCCTTCGACCTTCACAGGATAGGAATAGGCGGTGGCGATATGCCCGTGCTGGGAGATGTCTTCATACAGCTTGACGTGCATGAGACCATATTCCTCGAGAGCATGCATCTTGCGCGTCTCTGTTTCCCGTGGCTCAAGAAAGCGAAGCGGTTCGGGAATGGGCACTTGATAGACAAGGATCTGTCTGGCGACAAGCTCGGTCTCGGGAATGCGATGACGGGTCTGGATCAGCGTGGCCTCACCAGTCACTTCGGTCGTCTGAACACCCGCTGTGCGCTGAAAAAACCGCCGAATGGATACAGCATTGGTGGTGTCATCTGCGCCCTGGTCGATGACTTTCAGGCAATCGTCAGGAAGCAGGCACGCCGCCGTCACCTGTACGCCGCCTGTGCCCCACCCGTAAGGCATTGGCATCTCGCGGCTGGCGAATGGCACCTGATAGCCCGGGATAGCGAGTGCTTTCAGAAGGGCGCGACGGATCATCCGCTTGGTCTGCTCATCCAGATAGGCAAAATTATAGGCTTCGCCACCAGCAGCCTTGGCACTGTCAGTAGACGGGCCCGTTTCTGCAGTCTGCATGATCTGGTTCATTCTGCTGCCCCCTTCATGTCGTGGCCATTCTCGAGATCAGCCTGAATGCCTGCCTCTGCCCGAATGCGACGGATGAGCTCCAGTTCGGACTGGAAGTCGACATAGTGCGGCAGCTTGATGTGCTCGACAAAACCGGTGGCCTGTATGTTGTCACAATGCGAGAGAACAAATTCCTCGTTCTGCGCCGGTGCGCCAACATAGTCCTCGCCGAGTTCACGCCAGCGAAGCGCCCGGTCGACCAGCGCCATGGCAATTGATTTGCGCTCCTGCTGGCCGAAGACAAGACCATAGCCACGCGTGAACTGGGCCGGTTCGGTTTTGGACCCCTGAAACTGGTTGACGGTCTCACACTCGGTAATCTCGATCTCGCCAATGGTGATGGCAAACCCCAGTTCAGGAATGTCCATTTCGACCTCGACAAGACCGATCCGCAGTTCACCAACAAAGGCATGGTTACGCGCATACCCGCGCTGGGTGGAATAACCGAGCCCCAGGATAAAGCCTTCATCGCCACGGGCCAGCGCCTGCAGGCGAACAGCACGGTCAGCAGGATAGGTCAATGGCTCGCGCGTCAGATCGGGAATGGCATCATCATTGCTCGTAGCGTGCTCGGCCTGCATAAGACCTTCCCGGCCAATCAAGCCAAGAACATGCGGTTTGGCGGTGGCGTCGTCAGCACCTTGTTCAGCGGCAGGTACTTGTCCCGTCTCGGCCAGATCAAAATCAAGAAGCCGGTGCGTATAGTCGAATGTCGGTCCCAGAATCTGGCCACCCGGAATATCCTTGAACGTTGCTGAAATGCGTCGGCTGCAGATCATCGCGCCGGTGTTGACCGGGCTAGTGCCGCCAAAGCGCGGCAGGGTTGTGCGAAAGGCCCGCACAAGAAATATTGCCTCAATCAGATCTCCGCGCGCCTGTTTTATGGCAAGCGCAGCAAGGCGCGGATCGAACAGCGATCCTTCTGCCATCACGCGTGCCACGGACAGGGACAGCTGTTCAACAATCTGGTCGAGTTCGAGTTCGGCAACTGCCTGATCGCCGCGCCGCAGCTCGGCAAGCCAGCGATGCGCATTGTCGATGGCCTTTTCGCCGCCTTTGACTGCTACATACATTTATCGCTTCTCCCTATCGAAAACGCGCGTGCTGCGGGGGACAGCGGCCAGCTGGTCGCCGGCAGTCATGATCATGTCGATGCCAAGCGGGCTGCGGTTCGCATTGAAATCCAGCAGCGCAGTGTCCGGGATATTGAGCGACGCAGTCGACTGAATGCCCGGTCCGCAAATGACAGTGCCCTTGTCGGTGAGGGCAGGCTGCGTGACGACCAGCGTGACCGATCTGTCGGGGTAGGCAGCGGTGCCGATCTGATATTGGTCAATCGGCAATAATTCGTCCCAGTGGCCGATCGCAAAATCAGCTGCACCACTCGCAACAAGTGGCGCGCCGGTGTGAAAGGTCAACCAGCTTCTGATGGCATCGCTGTCGACACTGGGTGCCAGGAAAATCTTTGTTTCATGATCGGCAAGGGTCAGCAACATGGCACCTGCTGCCGGGTCCATCGGTAGAGGCGGCTGTGCAGCTGACACAGTTTCGATCCTGCCGGGATGGGCCATGGCGTTCAGCACAGCACGGAATGTTTGCGCCGACTGTACCGGTGCATTTGCAAAGCCGCCTTCAAGTCCGGTGGTCGCCATCAGTCATCACCCCGTGCCATGGTAAAGAAATCAACTTTTGTTGCGGCGGCGCGTTCGGCGCGTGCGGTGTGTCGGGCTTTGCGGTCGGTGCGCAGGGGCGCAATTATTCTTGTCTCGATCATCTCTGCCTCATGGCCTTGCATCAGCGCATCTACCAAAGCGATCGTGCGGGCCTGGGTTTTGTCGCGCCCCTGGCACCAGCCATGTCCGATCGTCCCGTCAGCAAGGCGCAAGCTGGTGCGTGTTACGGTCATCTCACCAAGATTGAACGCGTTGCCGGTGCCGCCGGCGCGTCCGCGCACCATCACCGCGCCAATTTCAGGTTGCCGCAACATGGTGAAATCCGGGGTGAGGCCCACCGCCTCCCACAAAGCAGCAAGGCGCGCACCGTTTGATGTCGCCATGAGGCTGAGCCATTCCTTTCGATCCATCATTTTCGTCCCTTACGATATGTTTGGATGCCGTAAAAACTAGACAACTATACAAATTTGTATAAAATATCATTACTATCAGCTAGTTATATTAGCAGACCTTTACAGTTTCATGACAGGGTTTCGTATGGCATTTCGATGGCAACAGATTGCCGATACAATCACGTCGATGATTGCGAACGGCAGCTATCCGCGTGGCAGCCGTCTGCCCACCGAGGCAGCGCTTGCCGACAGCTTCGGGGTTAACCGTCACACGGTTCGGCGGGCCGTCGCCGCGCTTCGTGATACCGGACTTGTGCAACCGCGGCAGGGGGCCGGGGTTTTCGTAACTGGACAGCGGCGCACCTACAGGCTGGGAACGCGGACACGCTTTTCACAAAATATTGATGGCCGGGGCAGCCAGATGACGATGACATTGCTGTCGCTTATAAACCGGCGGGCCAGTGCCAGCGAATATGACAGGTTTGAAGTGGACAGACCAAAGACCCTGCAGGTGACAGTTGCGTTTGGGATCCGGTCACTGGAGCAGGAACCTGTCAGTTTGTTTTACAGCCGCATTCCCACAGCCATTGCCCCTGAATTTGGTGCGGCGCTGGATGAACACGGATCTATCACGCGTGCCTTGCGGGCGTGCGGCATCCCCGATTATATCCGCAAGTCCACCAGCCTGATGGCGGTTGTCGCTGATGCTGCGCAGGCGCGTCACTTGCACTGCCAGCCGGGTGATCCCCTGTTGCGCAGCGATTCTGTCGATGCCCTTGCAGATGGCCGTATTGTCGAGGTTGGCACGTCCTGGTTCCGCGGTGACAGCATCCGTCTGCTGGTTGATTGACCGCAATCGCCGCAGTTGCAGAGATCAGCCGTTATGCTTTTCAAGAAACGCTTCAACATCAAGGCTGCGGAAATCTTCCAGCGCATCGCCAATTGCCTCATGGCTCCAGTCCCACCATGCAAGTTCTATCAAACGCTCGCCGATTGATGCGGTGAAGCGGGGGCGTACCAGTTTGGCAGGAACGCCTGCAACAATGCTGTAAGGGGGAACATCCCTGGTCACCACGGCGTTGGATGCCACCACGGCACCGGTACCTATGGTTACATCCGGCTTGATGATGGCCGCATGGCCGATCCAGGTGTCATGCTGGACATGGGTTGTGCGTGACGCCCGATAGGCCAGAAAGGCCTCATCATGCGTCTTGTCCGGCCAATAGTCGCGGCTGCGATACTGAAAATGGTGCATGCTGGCCCGGTCCATAGGATGATCTGTCGGGCCGATCCGCACAAAGCTCGCGATGTTGGAAAACTTGCCAATCTGTGCATTGGCAATATCGCAGTAACGCTCGCAATAGGAATAGTCACCAAGCTGGCTGTTCAAAACGCGCGAGCCCTTGCCAATTTCGGTGAAGCTGCCAAACACGCTTTCGGCGATCTGGCAGTCGTCGTGAATGTAGGGCGTTTTGCCAAGTGGCTTGGGGCCTGGCCCGTGCATGCTAGTCGGACCCATGGATCAGCCAGCCACGAATTTTTCCGGACACATAATCCATCACCATCACCATCAACACGATCAACACCAGATAATAGGTAACCTCTTCCCAGTTTTTCTGGGTGATGATGGCTTGTGTCAACAACAACCCTATTCCTGCACCTACAATAGCGCCGATAACGGTTGCCGAACGCGTGTTCGATTCCAGATAGTAAAGAACCTGAGAGAGAAATACCGGCATGACCTGCGGGATGACACCAAACCGATATTTCTCAATGCCCTTTGCACCGGTTGATTCAACGCCGTCGATCTGCTTGTTGTCGACATTCTCCAGCGCTTCCGAAAACATTTTGCCGAATGAACCGATATCGGTGATCAGCATGGCCAGCGCACCAGTCATCGGTCCAGGGCCAAAGGCGCGTGACAGAATGATAGTCCAGACAAGATGATCTACACCGCGCAGGAAGTCGAAAAGCCGGCGGACACCGAAACGGACTGTCTTGGCAGGTGAAAAGTTGATAGCTGCGAGGAAAGCCAGAGGCAGGGCAATGATCGCCGAGAGAACGGTGCCGAGGAACGCCATCAGCACTGTTTCGCCAATGGCCCAGGCAACCTTGTTGTGATGCCATATCTTGTTGTTCCAGACATCATTCACAATGGCAAGGAAGTGGCTCTGGCCATCCGCAGCCTCACCAACCCCGAACATCATGCCGATGATCTCGCCATTGGACTTGCCGTAATACGGAGAATCCATAGTGAAGAAGAACAGCTCCCATCCAGCGGCATAGCGGAACACGCTGGTCTTGGACTTGGTTATTGTCAGACGCCCGCCGGGCAACACAGCGGTAAAGCGTGTCTTCGACGCATTGACCCATAAAGGCAGATCGGCATCATCCGGATAGTCTGTCTTCAGGCCGCGGCGGGATATCTCGGTCCGGATCACGCCATATTCAGGCACGTCCAGCGTCACAATGTCTTCATTGATGGAGACGGTGATATTTTCCTGCAAAGACACATCAATGATGTCGCCATCCTTCTGGATCCAGCTTGGCCAATTGTTTTCACCATAGGTGCCGGATTTTTCATTCTCGATCGATACCGCAACAGCGCCGCCTCTGTTCTGGCGTTCAAGGATTGTCTTGTAGGATATTGCATCCGACATCAGGATCGAGGCGTTCTTCCATTTTGCGCGATCGAGTGCTTCGGGAATGCCCAGCGCAAAAACCACAACAACCAGATAGGCAAACACCAGTGCAGGCAGGCCAAGAGACATCAGCCGCTTGCGTCGAAACAGCCTGTCGATTTCGTCAGGAATGGGCGGGGTGATTGTAGTCGCCATATTGCTATTGCTTTCCTGTCAGGCGGTTTCGCAGCATGCTGGATAACTGGTCAACGAGAATGATGGTGCCGAATAGCAAAATGAAAATAGCCATCGCGTTATCGTACTTGCCCTGACCCCAGGTCATGGTGTTTCGCAACTCATAGCCAATGCCGCCAGCACCAACAAAGCCCAGAATGGCCGAGGCGCGAATATTTATTTCCAGTCGCAGCAGCGCATATGAAACGAAGTTGGGAAGCACTTGCGGAACCACGCCGAACATCATTTTCTGGGTCCATGTCGCACCGGTCGAGGCCAACCCGTCCAGCGGCTTCAGGTCCGCATTCTCGTTAACTTCGGAGAACAGCTTGCCAAGCGCACCCGCTGTGTGAAACGAGATGGCGATGATGGCCGGGATCACACCACCGGCGAAAACGAAAATCAGGATCAGCGCAATGACGACATCGGGAATGGCGCGCATGACATCCATCAGTCGGCGGATATAGGGGATTGCAGCCGGGTAGTGGGCGAGGCCGCGTGTAGCAGCAAAGGACAGAAATACGCCGATGATGGCACCGATCAGCGTTGAGACAGCTGCGATATTCAGTGTCTCCATCAAAGCCGGGAAATAGGTGATGAAATGCGCTGGAAATTCGTCAATCTTGGTCCAGCTTTCCTTCAGGACAGTCGCCGGAAAATCACCCAGCGATGTCAGGCCCGCCAAAAAACCGCCGGCGTTACGATCCTCGGCTACAGCAAAACCCGACGCAAGAATTACAACGAACAGCGCGAGCGAGATGCCATTATACAGCCGCCTGCGGGTCACCTCGGCGATATAGCCGGTCAGCACGATATTTGAATTCGATGTCATATCTTAAATCCAGTAAGCAGGGGACCGGCAAGTCGCCAGTCCCCTGCAATGGCGGGAGCTGTTACTGTGACTTCAGCTTGCGTGCTTCGATGATCACTTCATAGGCATCATGCGTGATCGGCATCACACCCTTTGCATCGCCGAAAAGCATGCCATAGGCGCAATCCGGATCCAGCGCCGGGATCGAGGCGATCAGGCCGGTGAACTTGATCTTCACATCTTCAGGCAATGACTTGCGCAGCACGAACGGGCCTTCCGGAATTGGCTTTGACTGCCAGATCTGAACCAGATCATTCATGTCCACCAGACCAGAATCGACAGCAGAACGCAGGGCGCCGGAATTGTAGCCGTCTTCCCACTCTCCAAGGCCGTCAGCCCAGGTTACACCAGCATCAAAGTTACCGGCGTTGACGCCGACAATTGTCTGCTCATGGCCACCTGAGAACTGGATGTCACCAAAGTAATCCCCACCATCCATCGAATAGCCAGCCTCGGGAATTTCGATAGACGGGATCAAAAAGCCGGATGTGGAGTTCGGGTCACCAAATGCGAAGACCTTGCCTTTCATGTCATCAAGGTTCTCGATGCCTGAGTCCTTGCGGGCGAAGCCGACAGAATAGTAACCATAGCCACCATCCACATTGACCTTGACCAGAACCGGCTCAACAGCATCCGGATCAGCGAGGAAGGTCTTGGCATAGCTGGAAGCGCCAAGCCATGACGCGTCAAGCGTGCCACCAAGCAGACCTTGAATCACGCCGTCATAATCGGCAGGCGTGAACAGCTTGACCGGAACACCAAGAAGGTCTTCCGCCTTCTGACGCACACACTCGTAGTTATTCAGACGGTCTTGGGTGTTTTCACCACCAAGCAGGCCGATACGAAATTCATCAATCGAATGACCATCTGCGACGGCGACAGTCGAGAAGGCGATCGAAGCGATCATTGTAATCAAGGCTCTTTTCATCGTTAGCTCCATTGTGGGTCAAGGTAGCCGCACCGTTGGGCGTGGCTGGTATGATTCCCTTCAAGCGAGTGCTGTCTCGGGCACTTTTGATGCTTGCTGCAGAGAATCAATGCTGGTTGAGGTGGTGTCTTCGCTGAATTCTTCACCAGCCCCGTAAATCTCACGCGCGACTTTCGCCGTCAGCTCAGATGAGGCGCCGTCGAAAACAACCTCGCCATGCCGCATGCCGATCACCCGGTCGCAATAGGTGCGCGCGGTATCGAGCGTGTGCAGGTTGCAGATGATCATGCGGTTGTCCTCTTCATGGATCCGCCGCAGTGTCTGCATGACAATTTGCGCATTCATCGGATCAAGAGAGGCGATTGGTTCGTCGGCAAGGATGACGTCGGGGTCCTGCATCAGGGCGCGCGCAATCGCCACGCGTTGCTGTTGACCACCGGACAGAGCCTCGGCCCGCTTGGGTGCGTGATCGACGATGTCGAGCCTGTCGAGAATCTCGATTGCTTTGGCAATATCCTCGCGCGAAAACAAAGACAGCATCGAGACAAGCGCTGACTGGCGGTACAGGGTGCCGAACAGCACATTTGTTACAACATCAACTCGTGGCACGAGATTGAATTGCTGGAAGATCATGGCACAGCGTGCCTGCCATCCCCGCTTTTCGCGACCGCGCAGGGCCGTCACGACCTCGTCATCATAAATGACCTCACCGTCCGTGGGGTCTGCCAACCGATTGATCACACGCAGTAAAGTTGACTTTCCTGCACCTGAACGTCCGATGATGCCTACCATCTCTCCCGGGTGAAATTCCAGAGAGACCCCATTTACGGCGGTTACAGTTCCAAACTTTTTGGTCAGGCTGCGAGTGGATAACATGAAGCGCTTTTCCTTGTTGAGAGATCGGTCGTAACAGCCATTCTTTTCAAAGAAATTGCGATTTTGTTGCAAAGTGTGACGGTCACGGCCTTTGCCCCGGAAGGGCTGGTTTCCGAACTCATGGTGATTGTTTGAACTTTACGGGCAGCACCAAAAACGGGCGTATTTCAGGATGTGCAACAGGTGCTGTATGCGCGCGCCAGGTGATTCGCTGGCGACGGCAATCGAGTCGTTATGATGGCGAGGGGTCGCAAATCTGTAACATGTCTGTCATCTATGTGTGGCATCAGCACAATAATGCATTCAAGACACAAAGAGATCATAACGTGACGAACATTTGCCTTGCCAATGCCAGCATTATTCTTGAATCCGAAATCCTGCATGGCAGTGTTCATGTCGAGAACGGGAAAATTGTCGATATCACCAGTGGAGTCACTGTGCCTGCCGGCGCGACCGACATGGATGGTGATTATCTGTCTGCCGGACTGGTCGAACTGCACACAGACAATCTGGAACGGCATCTCAAGCCGCGCCCGGGTGTGCGCCAGCCCAAGCTTGACGCGATCCTCGCGCATGATGGTGAGTTGGCCAGCACGGGTATCACCACTGTTTTTGATGCGCTGCGTGTTGGCTCAGTAGTGTCTGACAATACCGAAAGCTATGAGCCCTATGCGCTGGAGACCGCCGAGACAATTGCGCGTCTGATTGACAGCGACAATTTGCGGATTGATCACCATATCCATCTACGCGCAGAGGTGTGTTCAGAGACGCTTACGCAGGAACTGAATGATTTTGGAGCGGCGCATGGCGTGGGTCTGCTGAGCCTGATGGATCATACGCCGGGGCAGAGGCAGTTTGCCGATACAAAGCAGCTGGAGCGCTATCTCAAAGGCAAACACGGAATGGATGATGAGCAGATGCAGGCGCATTTCTTGACTCTTCAGGCAATCAGCCAGAAGCATGCTGAAAAGCATCGCGAGGATGCCATCGGATTTGCCCGGCAGTTTGGCTGTATTCTTGCCAGTCACGATGACACCACGCTGGGTGATGTCGACATGGCAATTGATGCCGGGTGCCGCATTGCCGAATTTCCAACCACGATAGCGGCTGCCGAAAAATGTGATCATCATGACATTGCTGTGATGATGGGCGCACCCAATTTGATGCGCGGTGGCTCACACTCTGGAAATGTTTCGGCGATTGATCTGGTGGAACCCGGGTATTTGCGCATTCTCAGCTCGGACTATGTCCCGTCGACGCTTTTGCGGGCGGCCGTGAAGATGGGACAGATGATTGAAGATATGGCCAGGGCGATGACCACGGTAACGCTGGCCCCCGCGCGTGCGGTTGGGCTGGATGATCGCGGCCTGATTGCCGAGGGACTGCGCGCCGATCTGGTGCGGTTCAAGCTGGTGGATGGAACGCCAATTATTCGCGGTGTCTGGTCGCAGGGACGCCAGGTCGCGTGATAGCTGCCGCCAGCCGACTTTGTCTTGCGGCTGTTACAGGACATGACTTATGTCTGGCCCGTCCGTTATTGCATTACAGGCATCGCATTACAGGCATCGCATTTCAGTGATCAGATTTCAGAGATAGTATTTTGCACCGACGCTGACATAGGTGATGCCGCACAGAAGAAGCGCGAGCATGACCGCCGCGCTGCCATAGTCCTTGGCACGTTTGGACAGGCCGTGTGTCTTGTAACTGATACGATCGACAGCCGCTTCAACGCTTGAGTTCAGCAGTTCCACAATCAAAACGATCAGCACGCTGGCAAGCATCAATCCTGTCTCGATTGCGGTTGCTGGCATCCACAGTGCCAACGGGACAAGGATTGCTGCCAGCAGCAGCTCCTGGCGAAAGGCGCTCTCTTCGCGGATGGCAAAGACGAGACCGGCCCAGCTGTTGCGCGCAGCGCCGACAGCACGTGTGATGCCGTGATTGTCCTTATGCGGGTTATCGGCGATGTGATAGCCATCCTTTGAATCGCGCGCCTCGACCAGATGGCTGGCGAAAATGTCTGTCGCGTTATCCCAGGAAAAGGTTTCGGCATGTGCGCGTGCTGTTGCCCGCTTGATCTTTGTCGCGCGAATTGCGGCATGACCCAGATCCTCGTCAAGAACGCCGGCAGCTGAATCGCCGATCACATCAATTGGACCGGTGACCGGGAAGGCGGCAACAGGCAGGCCGCAGGCCATTGCCTCCAGCAGGACCAGACCGAACGTATCCGTGCGACTGGGAAAGACGAACACATCGGCCTGATTATAGATCGCAGGAAGCTCGTCCATCTGCTTTGGACCAAAGAATCGCACATGTGGATAGCGCGTCTTCATGTGCGCCAACGCTGGCCCACCGCCGACAATCCATTTCTCACCCGGAAGGTCCAGATCAAGGAACGCCTCAATATTCTTCTCTACCGCGACACGGCCCACATTGATGAAAATCGGGTTGCTCTTTCTTGCGGTTTTCCTGGCGTTGTCTTCTGGTTTGAAAAGGTCAAGATCAACACCGCGCGGCCAGATGACCGGATTGCCAATGCGCCAGGAAACAAGATCGTTCAGGACAGCGTTTGTCGGGGCCATCACCGCATTGCCCGGTCCATGGAACCAGCGCAGAAACGCGTAGGTCCAGCTGAGCGGGATACGGATGCGCGAGGCTACATATTCAGGAAAGCGCGTGTGATATGCAGTGGTGAAAGCCAGTTGGTTGCGTCTTGCAAAAGAGCGCGCCGCCAGGCCAAGCGGCCCCTCGGTGGCGATGTGCAGGCAATCCGGGCCAAAGGCACGCAGTTGTGCTGACACCCGCTTGCCCGGGAAAATTGACAGTCGGATTTCGGGATAGGTTGGGCAGGGAACCGTACGGAATGTTTCGGGTGTAACCATAATCACGTCATGGCCGCGCGCCTTCAATCCCTCGACTGTTTTGGTCAGCGTGCGCACGACCCCGTTGATCTGCGGATACCACGCGTCGGTAATGATTGCGATTTTCAAATTTACATACCTACGCCGGGAAGTGCCGGTTCATGTTCCGGCATGGAACGAGATGCCTTTTTTTTGACCCTGCTGTCGGCATTCTGCCAGTTCACCAATTCAAGCCGGCCATCATGATGTTCAACAAGCGCGGAGAGAGATTCTACCCAGTCACCGTCATTCAGGTACAACATGCCGTCGACCTCGCGCATCTCCGGCTTGTGGATATGGCCGCAAACAACGCCGTCGCATTGGCGTCTGCGGGTCTCGGTAAGCATCGCTTTTTCGAAAGCCGAGATAAACGAGACTGCCGATTTCACGCGATGTTTCAGAAACTGTGAAAGCGACCAGTAAGGCATGTTGAATATGCTGCGGACAAAATTCAGGAGCCGGTTCAGTTTCAGCAAAGCCGTATATGCACGGTCACCAAGATAGGCGAGCCAGCGGGCATGCTGGATGACATTGTCGAACAGATCGCCATGCACAACCCAAAGACGTTTGCCGTCGGCCGTTTGGTGAATGTCATCTTCCTTGATCGCGACATCACCAAAATTATAGCCAAGATAATGGCGGGCAGCTTCATCATGATTGCCCGGAATATAGATCACGCGGGTGCCGTGACGCGCTTTTCGCAGCAGTTTCTGGATAACGTCATTATGTTCCTGCGGCCAGTAGAAGCGTTTTTTCAGCTGCCAGCCATCAATGATGTCGCCGACCAGATACAGGGTTTCGCTGCGCGTATATTTCAGAAAATGCAGCAGCTCTTTGGCACGGGACCCTGGCGTTCCGAGATGCGTGTCAGAGATCCAGATGGTTCTGAACGCGAGGACATTTTTGTCATCATCAAGCAAGAGAACACCCTCGCGATTGCACTGTGATGACGTAGATACGTGCCTTTTGTGACGCCGATATTTCGTCTCTGTGACATTGGCATTACGGATGGTGAGCCGGCTGAAAACAGCCCGCCAATTAATGGGCTGGCGAGCAGCGCATAAAGGCCGCTTTCACCATCATATAACCACTCCCTGCAACGCGAATGGCGCGTCGTGCATCGTGCACTGGGTACGGGGTGGTCACTTTTTGTTTTTTTGGGTGTGTCCCGATTGGCACACACATCATGTCAATTGGCTGTTCACGTGAAGTCGCTTGCTACCTGTCCGCGATAGGATTCGACTTTAACATCGGCAAAAAGTTCACCGTATTTTTCACCAAAACTGGCCGCATTTTCATTCCAAATTTTATCGCAGGCCTCATAGGCCTCCATGTCGCGATATTCGAGCCAGTTTCCAAACATGAGCTTGCCTTCTGGCATGAACATGCGGCTGGAGTGGAAGCGTATCATTCCCATTGGCCGCAGCTTGTCAGCCAACAGCACCATCTCCGTTTTGAAAACGTCACCCGCCTTTTCCATAACGCTCTGGTCAGGAAACTCAATTGTGGTAAAGCTGATAATCACGTCTGGCATAAGAACTCCATAAGTCTCTGTTTGAACATATTTCTTTTTCACAAGATACGAGTGCTCTGTTTGGCTTCCTTGTTGCGCGAGGCATTTTCCAGCGACAACACGGCTAGATGTTTTCAGCAATGAATCTGTCGCCGCTTTGTATGCAAACAACAGTATGATTGAAAATCATCACCCCTACTTGTTCCTGATGTTTTGAACGGCAGCCGCTGTATCAAGTAATGACTGCTTAAATGGCGTTGGTGTCCACTTGAACGTGTCACGTGTTTTTGAATTATCTGCTGTCAAATACATACCAACCAAAGCGAGCATCCCTTTGGCCTCTCTATCGAATATCGCCATGATTTTGAGCAACCAGCTTGGGGCTTTTTTAGTGCTTGGTCCCTTATACCCTTCATCTAGTAAAATCTGTGCGGCATCAGCAAAACCGGTCGGTTCCGTACCAGAGGCAATAAAACGTTGCCCGGCAACATTTTTGTTTTTAATTGCATCGACATGGAGTTTGGCTACATCTCTCACATCCACCATTGGAAAGGCGGCATCTGGTACCATCGGCACCTTTCCATCAAGCATCTTTGCCAGCACTGTTAAAGACTGGCCTGTGATATCCGTCCCAAGAGGCGGGCCAAACACCCCCCCGGGAGCAATAACAACCAGTTCTGGACCTTCGTTTTCGTCTACAAAATTCCACGCTGCTCGTTCGGCAAGTGTTTTGCTTTTGATGTAGGTGCTTAGATTCGGGTAGGTGACGTCAGTCCAGTCATCGGCTGTAAAGACACCACGACGAATACTGGACATCATCGAGACAATCGAACTTGTCAGAATGACTCTTTTGACTTTCGCTTTTTGCGCGGCGCGAAGCACACGCAGTGTGCCCTCAATAGCTGGCGCCATCATCTCAGCTTCATTTTTGGGATTGGCGATCCAAAAGGGAGAGGCGACGTGCATGACATAGTCACACCCCACCATTGCTGCCTCCCAACCGGCTTCAGTAGTCAGATCCAAAAGGGTAAACTCAAGACTCTCGGCATCGATATTATGAGTGGTCATGACGTGTTCAACTTGCATCTGCTTTTCATGGCTTCTTACTGTTCCGCGAACCTTGAATCCTGTCTCAATTAGCTGCTTTGCGCAGTGGAGCCCGATAAAACCTGATACGCCCGTCAGCAGAACTTTTTCTTGGCCGTTTGTTACGCCATTTGACATGTCTGTTTACCTTCACCTGTAATTTATATACCATCTGGTATCTTACTTTATGTGAGTTCGCAACGATTAAAGTACCGACTGGTTCAAAAGTGAACACAAAAGAAAATTCGAAGCGTGGCCGCCCTCAAACTTTTAATAGAGATCAGGTGATCGAAGTCGCCTTGATAAGCTATTGGAGAGACGGCTCTTCAAAGGTTTCATTGAATGAAATCTGCAAGCGAGCCGGTGTCTCAAAGCCTGGAATTTATCGTGCGTTCGATGGTGAAGACGGGCTGAAACAAGCGGTGCTTCTGGAATACCGTGCCAGAATTCTGTCTCAGTTCCATCATATCCTGCAAGTGGAGCAGCCGTTTAATCAGACGGTGACGTCTCTTGTCGCTTTCTTGCAAATGGACAGAGCCACGCTCGGACTGCCCGCCGGCTGCCTGCATGCAGATATGTATGAGGCAAAAGGGGAATTTGGCAGTTTGACGGTCCAAACGATTGAATCCATTCGTCAGGAAAGCCTTCAACAGCTTGAAAGCTGGGTTGAGAGAGCCAGAGGGGCGGGCGAAATCAGTCCAGCGATGCCGTCATCAATCGTTGCACTCTATATTTATGCACAATTGCAAAGTGCGCTTCGGCTGCAAAGAGACGGGGTGGATCAAGAGCATGTGCTAGCATGCTTTCGCCTCGCGCTATCGGTTCTTGATGAAGACGCACCGCCTGAACCTGATCAAACAGTGACCCGCCACCAAGGGGGATAACACCGTCGCACGCCGCGTCATTTTGGATGTGGATGCGCGTTGCTGCCATCTATGGGCCGGCAATCTATGGGCCGGATTTTTTGCGCCGCAGCCGCCGGTCTGCGCATAGCATTTCGGCGGTGATCACCAGGATCTAGTCTGGCTTGATGCGTTTCAGTGGCCGGCCTCCAATGCCGAGTGCGAGCACCACCAGGATCTCGTTCGGGCGGGGCGCGTCGGGTACGGTGATCTCGGCAGCGTCCATATGGTCAAAATCCCATATGCTCAGCTTGCTGGTCAGCGGCACAGTGAGTGTTGCGCCTGGCCCGCCAATCTTTTTCGTGGAGGTGATGATCTCGCTGGCCTCGCCCAGCGCACCGCGGACCGGGGCGCCGAACCGGGGATGGATCAACGCGGCGGCGTGTTCGATCTCGCCATCAACACCGACAATGGCACCCTTGCCATAGGACTGCACATCATCAGGCCCGGCGGAAAGCGCGTCGCACCCGCGTTCGACAAGCTGTGCAGATATATCGGCTCCTATGTCCTTCAGGATATCGAGGTCAGCATCGGGTTGGCCGGCAAGCGGGTTGGTGATCACCGCAGCGACAACACATTTGCGACTTGGCGTTGCGAGTTGCTGGCCCGCCTCGCGGTGGATGTCCTCAACCGAGGCAATCATTTTGCGGATGTCTGCTTTATTTTGCATCATGGCGCTCCGTATTTTTGCAAAGGTGCCTTTTTTGACAGGCGTTTTAAGTGGTCCGTCTTGGTGGCTCGTCCTGGTAGCCTGTACTGATCCTGACAAAACCATAGCGTCAGCAGCGGGCAAGTCATAGCCTCACCACCAAAAATTTTATCATTTGGTAAAAAATATTGGACAAAGCCGATTTATCAGGCATTCTTTTGATCTGGCAAGGTGCGCAGCAGCGCTATGTGCAAGAGGCATATGGAACAAGCAGAAATCAAGCCTGCTATGTGCCAGGATGATGCAGGCTTGGATGGTCACCTTCCTATGACGGAGGCATGCATGGTCGACAGATATCTTGAGGACGGGGTTATTGAAGGCCGTCTGGATAGCGATCTATATGAACAGAATTTTGCGGATGCGCATCCACCGCTGGACCCGCATGAGGCGTTGGTCGCTGCCGACAGGTGCTATTTCTGCTATGACGCGCCATGCGTGACGGCCTGTCCGACGGCAATCGATATCCCCAAATTCATTCGGCAGATTTCCACAGGCAATCTTGAGGGTTCGGCCCGGACGATCTTTGACCAGAATATTCTTGGCGGGATGTGTGCTCGCGTATGCCCCACAGAAACCCTGTGCGAACAGGCCTGTGTTCGCGAAACGGCAGAAGGGCAGCCTGTACAGATCGGCCTGTTGCAGCGCCACGCCACCGATCATGCGATGAAGAACAATCTGCAATTCTATGACCCTGCGGAGGATACCGGAAAGACCATTGCTGTCATTGGTGCCGGCCCCGCCGGACTTGCCTGTGCACATCGCTTGGCGATGAAGGGCCACAAGGTCGTCATCCATGATGCAAACCCGAAGGCGGGTGGCCTGAATGAATATGGCATAGCAACCTACAAATCGGTCGATCAGTTTGCCCAGCACGAGGTTGACTATGTGACCGCGATTGGCGGCATCAGCATCGTCAATGACAGCCGGCTTGGTGACAATCTGACGATTGACGGATTGCTTGATGAACATCATGCAGTGTTTCTTGGCATCGGGCTTGGCGGCGTGAATGCGCTCGGCGCTGAAACCGATAGCGATGACATCAGCGTGAACGCTGTCGATTTCATTGCCGAATTGAGACAGGCTGAGGATTTCGCGAAGGTTGCGGTCGGGCGCCGCGTCATGGTGATTGGCGGCGGTATGACGGCCATTGATGTTGGCACGCAAGCCCGGCTTCTGGGTGCTCAGGATGTGACCATTGCCTATCGCCGGGGGCGCGACAACATGAATGCCTCATCTGCGGAACAGGACCAGTCCAGCGCAAAGGGTGTAAACATCCGCCACTGGATGCAGCCTGTCGAGGTGACAAAGAGCGGTTCTGGCAGCCTGAATGTAAAAATGGAATTCACCACCCTGTCGGAAGGCAAGCTGACCGGCACTGGGAAGTTTGAGACTGTCGAGGTCGATCAGCTGTTCACAGCGATTGGCCAGACATTGGCCGCGGGTGAGGCAATTGGCTCGATTGCCGTGGAGCATGGCCGTATTCGTGTTGATGAAACATTCAGAACCTCAAACCCGTCTGTCTGGGCTGGCGGCGACTGTGTTGCTGGCGGCGATGACCTGACTGTAACAGCTGTAGCGCAGGGGCGTGACGCAGCCGAAGCAATCCACGCGGCCCTGGTAACATGAATACCAATATGACTGCTGGCGTAAAAATCAGTGTGAATATCGATGTGAATAGTGGGGCGACCCAAAGCCAAGGGAGACAGACATGGCTGACCTGAGACATAATTTTGTAGGCATCAAATCCCCCAATCCTTTCTGGCTGGCATCGGCACCGCCAACAGACAAGGAATATAATGTTGTGCGCGCCTTCAAGGCGGGCTGGGGCGGTGCTGTCTGGAAGACGCTTGGCCTCGATCCGCATATCGTCAATGTTGGCGGACCGCGTTATGGCGCGATCTGGGGTGCTGACCGGCGGTTGCTGGGCTTGAACAATATAGAGCTGATCACCGACCGGCCTCTGGATGTAAACCTTCAGGAGATCAAGTCTGTAAAAAAGGCCTGGCCTGACCGGGCGCTCGTCACCAGCCTGATGGTGCCCTGTGAGGAGCCGTGCTGGGAAGGTATTCTGCGGCAGGTGGAAGATACGGAATGTGACGGGGTCGAGCTGAATTTCGGGTGTCCGCATGGCATGTCGGAGCGCGGCATGGGCGCTGCCGTGGGTCAGGTTCCCGAATATATCGAAATGGTCACTCGCTGGTGTAAAGACAAAACCCGCATGCCGGTGATCGTCAAGCTGACGCCCAACATCACCGATGTGCGCTATCCGGCGCGTGCGGCCAAGGCCGGCGGCGCGGATGCGGTATCGCTTATCAATACCATCAGCTCGATCATATCGGTCGATCTGGATCAGTTTGCGCCGGAACCGACGATCGACGGTAAAGGTACCCATGGCGGCTATTGCGGGCCGGCTGTCAAGCCGATTGCCCTGAATATGGTGGCGTCAATTGCGCGTGATGCGGAAACGGCCGGTCTGCCGATTTCGGGCATTGGCGGCGTGACCACCTGGCGTGACGCTGCCGAGTTCCTGACTTTGGGCGCTGAAAATGTTCAGGTCTGCACCGCAGCAATGACTTATGGGTTCAAAATTATCGAAGAGCTGGTCGAAGGGCTGGCACAATGGATGGACAATGCTGGTCATCCGGACCTTGATTCAATCCATGGCCGGGCGCTGCCGAATGTCACCGAATGGCAATATCTGAACCTGAATTATACCGCCAAGGCGCGGATCGACCAGGACAGCTGCATCAAGTGCGGACGCTGCCACATCGCTTGTGAAGATACATCACATCAGGCGATCACCAACATGGTGGATGGCGAGCGGCGCTTTGAGGTGATCGACGAGGAATGCGTTGGCTGTAACCTGTGCGTGAATGTCTGCCCGGTTGAAAGCTGCATCACCATGGAAAAGCTGCCAGCGGGCGATCTGGACAAGCGTACAGGCAAGGATGTGTCTCCGGACTATGGCAACTGGACGATGCATCCCAACAATCCGATGCGCGATGCCGCCGAATAGGGGCCTGATGTTGCTGTCGGCAGCATGGATATCACCGGCATAATTCTGGCCGGCATAGATGCGGCTGCCAAGCGGTCTCAAGGGACGTCATCAGCGCCCATAAGGCGGCCAAGGAACAATGTGTCCAGCATCTCTGCCGCGTCGGCGTAATAGCTCTTGTCACCTGGCGGAAGGCCGAGCACATGGCGCACCTGAACGCTGAAATCGGCGTAATGCTGGGTGGTCGACCAGATGGCAAACAGCAAGTGCCGCGGGTCACAGGGGGCCAATTGACCATTATCAATCCAGCGCTGCAGAATCTTGGCCTTTTCATCGACAAGCTGTTTCAATTCGGTTTGCAGGAAGGTGCCGATATGCGGTGCCCCGGCCAGAATTTCATTGGCAAACAGCCGCGATTCGCGCGGAAATTCCCGTGACGATTCCAGCTTGCGCCTGATATAGGCACCGATTTCCAGCGTCGGCTCACCATCTGCGCTGATTTCGCGCAAAGGGGCCAGCCAGACATCAAGAAGGCCGGTCAGCAGGGCAATGTGAATTTCTTCCTTGTTCTTGAAATAATAGAGCAGGTTGGGTTTCGACATATCTGCGGCGCTGGCAATCCGGTCCAGTGTGGCCCCGTGAAAGCCGTTTTGCGAAAACACCTCAAGCGCGGCAAGCAGGATACGCTCTTCGTTTTCCTGCTGAATGCGCGTCTTGCTGCGTGGATGCTTCACGTTTGTGCTGGCTGTCGATATTTGTGCCATCTCGTCCCCCACATCACATATTGTCATTTTATTGTTTTGGACATTCTAAGAGATTTGACCAAACGGTAAAAATGTTATTTCATAAATCTGAAACCTGATTTCGATCCGGGTTGCAGGAAGCCCTGCCCGGTCGGCAGCGCGAGGTGTCTGAAACAGGCGATGCGCGGCGAAATTGATGGAGAGTGCCACAATGCCTGACAGCGCAACCCCTCAGCCAAATGATTTACGCGCCTTCTGGATGCCGTTCACCGCGAACCGGCACTTCAAAGGCAATCCGCGTATGCTGGTCAGCGCAAAGGACATGCATTACGAGACAGTTGAAGGCAACAAGATCCTGGATGGCACCGCCGGTCTGTGGTGTGTCAATGCTGGTCATGCCCGCCCGAAGATTGTTCAGGCGGTACAGGATCAGGTGGCGCAGCTTGACTATGCGCCGGCCTTTCAGATGGGCCATCCAAAAGCGTTCGAGCTTGCCAACAGGCTGGTCGATATCACGCCAGACGGGATGAATTACTGCTTTTATACCAACTCCGGGTCGGAGTCGGTCGAGACAGCGCTGAAGATGGCAATTGCCTATCAGCGGGTGCGTGGCAATGGCAGCCGGACCCGGCTTATCGGACGTGAGCGCGGTTATCATGGCGTCAATTTTGGCGGCATTTCGGTGGGCGGTATCGTTGCCAACCGCAAGATGTTCGGCAGCTTGCTGTCGGGCGTCGATCATATGCCGCATACCCATGATCTGGCGCGCAATGCCTTCAGCCGCGGCGCGCCTGAGCACGGCGCCGAACTGGCTGATGAGCTGGAGCGGATTGCCTTGCTGCATGATCCGTCGACCATCGCTGCGGTGATTGTCGAGCCTGTGGCAGGGTCCACCGGTGTTCTGATCCCGCCCAAGGGCTATCTGAAGCGACTTCGCGAAATCTGTGACAAGCATGGTTTCCTGTTGATCTTTGACGAAGTGATCACCGGATTTGGCCGTCTGGGAACGCCGTTTGCCGCTGATTATTTCGATGTAAAACCGGACATCATCACGACAGCCAAGGGGCTGACCAGCGGGGTGATCCCGATGGGTGCTGTATTTGTCCGCGATGAAATTCATGACGCCTTCATGAACGGTCCGGAAGAGCTGATCGAGTTCTTTCACGGCTATACCTATTCAGGCAATCCAGTGGCTGCTGCTGCGGCGCTGGGCACGCTGGATACGTACCGGGATGAGGGGCTGTTGACGCGTGCTGCCGATCTTGCCCAACATTGGGAGGACCGCCTGCACAGTCTGGCCGACCATCCGCATGTTATCGACATTCGCAACATTGGCCTGATAGGCGCTATCGAACTTGAACCGATAGAGGGCGCGCCAACCAAGCGGGCCTTCTCGGCATTCCTGAAGGCGTTCGAGAAGGGTTATATGATCAGAACCACGGGCGACATCATTGCGCTGTCGCCCCCGCTGATCATAACAAAAGACCAGATTGACGAGCTGATTGAGGCAGTTGGCGAAGTGTTGCAATCGCTCTAGCCAGACCGGCGCTGGGGCGGCAGACAAGAAAGGTAGACAGGTCATGGCATCTGATATGAATACCAGGATGATGGATCAGCGCGGCAAGAATTTCCGGATCAATGGCGACCGGTTATGGGACGCGCTGATGGAAATGGCGAAAATTGGCCCGGGTGTTGCCGGTGGTAACAATCGGCAGACCCTGACGGATGAGGATGCCGAGGGACGTCACCTGTACCAGTCCTGGTGCGAGGCTGAAGGGCTGACAATGGGGCTCGACAAGATGGGCAACATGTTTGCCCGCCGTGAAGGCACCGATGCGTCGCTGCCTCCGGTCATGGTGGGAAGCCATCTCGACACCCAGCCAACAGGTGGCAAATATGACGGCGTGCTTGGCGTGCTGGCTGGACTGGAAATCATCCGGACCCTCAACGAAACCGGTATCAAGACACGTCATCCGATCGAGGTTGTGAACTGGACGAACGAAGAAGGCACACGCTTTTCGCCGCCAATGATGGCATCGGGTGTCTTTGCCGGGGTACATACTCTGGACTGGGCCTATAATCGTAGCGACGCAGCCGGAAAAACGGTCGGCGGCGAGCTGGAGCGGATCGGCTGGATTGGTGATGAAGAGGTCGGCGCGCGCAAAATGGCCGCCTTTTTCGAACTTCATATCGAGCAGGGGCCGATCCTTGAGGACGAGACTATCGATATTGGCGTGGTCACCCATGGACAGGGGCTGAACTGGCTGCAGATTACGCTGACCGGCAAGGAATCGCATACCGGGTCCACCCCTATGCCAAAGCGGGTCAATGCGGGTCTTGGCATGGCACGCATCACACAGCTTGTCGACGAGATCGCCTGGTCGCATGCGCCGCTGGCGGTGGGTGCAGTTGGGCATTGTGATGTCTATCCAAATTCGCGCAACATCATCCCCGGGAAGGCGGTCTTCACCATCGATTTCCGCCATCCGACGCAAGAGGTGATTGATGATATGGAGGCGCGGCTTCGCGCTGGCGCAGCCGAGATCTGCAAGGAACTGGGTTTGGAGATGGAAATCGAGCAGTCTGGCAAGTTCGACCCGGTGAAATTCGATGATGACTGCGTTGGTGCCGTCCGCCGTGCGGCCCAGCGCCTTGGCTATTCACATCGTGACATCGTATCGGGCGCTGGTCATGATGCGTGCTGGATCAACCGCATTGCCCCGACGGCAATGGTCATGTGTCCTTGTGTTGACGGGCTGTCACACAATGAAGCCGAAGAGATAACAAAAGACTGGGCGACCGCTGGTGCCGATGTGCTGTTCCATGCCATCGTTGAAACCGCCGGAATCGTTGACGATTGAAGCTGGGAGAACAGATCATGAGCACAGTTATCAAAGACGGTACGATTGTTACCGCTGACCGCACGTACAAAGCCGATATCCTTGTTGAAGATGGCAAGATTGCCAAAATTGGCACAGGGTTGAGTGGCAATGAAACGCTGGATGCCACCGGATGCTATGTGGTGCCTGGCGGGATTGACCCGCACACCCATCTCGAAATGCCGTTCATGGGTACCTACTCGAGTGATGATTTTGAATCTGGCACGCGTGCAGCCCTTTCTGGCGGCACGACCATGGTGGTGGATTTCTGTCTGCCCGCTCCGGACCAGTCCCTGCTGACCGCGATTCAGGCCTGGGACAACAAGTCGACCCGTGCCACGACCGACTATTCTTTCCATATGGCGATCACCTGGTGGGGCGAGCAGGTATTCAATGAAATGCCCGAAGTGGTGTCCAAGGGGATCAACACCTTCAAGCATTTCATGGCCTACAAGGGTGCGCTGATGGTGGATGATGACGAGATGTATGCCAGTTTCCAGCGCTGCGCCGAACTGGGTGCGATGCCACTGGTGCATGCCGAGAATGGCGATGTTGTGGCCCAGCTCCAGGCCAAGCTGATGGAGGAGGGCAATAGCGGCCCCGAGGCGCATGCCTTTTCGCGCCCGCCCGAGGTCGAAGGCGAGGCGACCAACCGTGCGATCATGATTGCCGATATGGCGGGTGTGCCGCTGTATGTCGTCCATGTATCCTGTGAACAGTCGCACGAGGCAATCCGCCGTGCCCGCCAGAAAGGCATTCGTGTTTATGGCGAGCCGCTGATCCAGCATCTCTTGCTGGATGAGAGCGAATATGCGCACGAGAACTGGGATCATGCCGCACGCCGCGTGATGTCGCCGCCCTTCCGCAACAAGCAACATCAGGACAGCCTGTGGGCCGGTCTTCAGGCGGGTAGTCTGCAGGTGGTGGCAACGGATCATTGCGCGTTCACAACAGAACAGAAGCGCTATGGTCTTGGTGACTTTACCAAGATCCCGAACGGGACCGGCGGTCTTGAGGACAGAATGCCCCTTCTGTGGACGCATGGCGTGGAGACGGGCCGTTTGACAATGAATGAATTTGTCGGTGCGACCTCGACCAATATTGCCAAGGCGCTGAACCTCTATCCGCGCAAGGGCGCCATTCTTGAGGGGTCTGACGCCGATATCGTTGTGATTGATCCGGCCCGCGAAAAGACTATCACCCACACAGCACAGCAATCTGCCATCGACTACAACGTGTTTGAAGGGTTCAAGGTCAAGGGGCTGCCCCGCTTTACCATGACACGTGGCTATGTGGCGATTCAGGAAGACGAGGTGAAAACACGCGAAGGTCATGGCAAGTTCGTTCCGCGTGAGCCGTTCGCCGCGCCGAACAAGGCGCTTTCGAAATGGAAGGCACTGACCGCACCACGCGCTGTTATCCGTGATCCTGCGAACATGCCGGCAGGAGTCTGATGACAGCTGAAACATCAAGCAACGCGGTCATCAATGCCAATGGTCTTTGCCTGACATTTGACTCGAGCGACGGGCCGGTTCACGCGCTGAAGGACGTTGATCTGCAGATCGATAAGGGGGATTTTGTCTCCTTTATCGGCCCGTCAGGGTGTGGCAAGACTACCCTGTTGCGGGTCATCGCCGATCTCGAACACCCAACCCGCGGCTCGATCTCAGTCAATGGCATGACGCCTGAACAGGCGCGACTTGAACGCGCTTACGGGTATGTCTTTCAGGCGCCGGCGCTGCTTGCCTGGCGGAGCATCGAGCGCAATGTTGGCCTGCCACTCGAAATCATGGGGATCAGCGCAGCGGAAAAGGCCGAGCGGGTGGCCAGAACGCTGGAGCTTGTCGGGCTTGACGGGTTTGGCCGAAAATTTCCGTGGCAGCTGTCAGGCGGTATGCAACAGCGCGCCTCGATCGCACGGGCGCTGGCGTTTGATGCCGATTTGTTGCTGATGGATGAACCGTTTGGTGCGCTTGACGAGATCGTTCGTGACCATCTGAATGAACAGCTTCTGGAGCTGTGGCGCAAGACAGGCAAGACGATCTGTTTTGTAACCCACTCAATCCCGGAAGCGGTCTATCTGTCGAACAAGATTGTTGTCATGTCACCGCGCCCCGGCCGGGTGGCGGATATTATCGAATCCAATTTGCCGGATGAACGCCCGCTCGATATCCGTGAGTCAAAAGGCTTTCTGGAAATTGCCCAGCGTGTACGCGCCGGGCTTCGCCAAGGGCAGGTCTGAGATGAACGCAGCGGTCGCACGGTTGTTTCCGATTGCCACTGTCGTGGCCGCCATCATGATCGTCTGGTACGGTTTTACGGTCTATCTGAACGCACCCTGGCAGATTGAAAAATACGAAAAGGCCGGCATCGAATGGCAGATGGAAGATCTTGTGCGCGATACCATGGCGCTCGATCGTCCGATCCTGCCAGCACCGCATCAGATCGCAATCGAAATCTGGCAAACCACAGTTGAGAAAAAGATTACGTCAAAGCGTTCGCTGATTTATCACGGCGGGATTACGCTGTCTTCGACGCTTCTTGGATTTCTGATGGGCACGGTTCTGGGAATCGGACTGGCGGTCTCGATTGTCGAAAACCGGGCGATGGACAAATCGCTGATGCCATGGATCATTACCAGCCAGACGATTCCGATTCTTGCGATTGCGCCGATGATCATCGTGGTCCTGAATTCGGTCGGGCTGACCGGACTGCTGCCAAAGGCATTGATTTCAACTTATCTGAGCTTTTTTCCGGTTGTTGTCGGGATGGTCAAGGGGTTGCGCAGTCCGGACCCGATGCATATCGATCTGATGCGCACCTACAAGGCGAGCCGCATGCAGCTGTTCTGGAAGCTCCGCCTGCCAGCCTCCGTGCCGTTCCTTTTCGCATCCATGAAAGTGGCCATCGCCATCAGCCTTGTCGGCGCGATCGTTGGTGAACTGCCCACCGGCGCCATTGCCGGGCTTGGCGCGCGCCTGCTGGCCGGCTCCTATTACGGTCAGACAATCCAGATCTGGTCAGCGCTGATTTCTGCAGCCTGTATGGCGGCGATTCTTATCAGCATCGTTGGCATTATCAGTCACATCACACTGAAACGCATGGGGCTGCAGCAATGACCGGCTTTCAGACATTGCTGTCGAGGTTAGGTGCGGGCGCGGCATTGCTGGCGTTGGTGTCCGGATTTCTTGGTGGTGGCAGTGACATGGCGGTGATCGGGGGCAGCCTGCTGCTAGTGCTGGCTGGCGTCCGGCATGTCTCTGGTATCCTGCCGCATATCGTGATTGATCTTGCCGCCGGGCTGGTGGGAATGGCAGTGCTGCTTCTGGTGTTGGCTTCCGGAATGGGTGCAGCTTTCTGGTGGCTTCTGGTGGCCAGCTGGCTGTTCTGCTGGCTTGCCGTAGAGCGCGGCATGATGGCATCGACAAATACGGCCATGTTTTCAAATGTCATTTTGCTGGCCGTTCCCGTGTTCTTTGGGATATGGATTATTTTCGTCTGGCAGATGCTGGCCGTCGGGCTGGATATCCCGATGGTGCTTTTACCATCGCCTGCGCAGATTGCGGTGCGTTTCATGGCCTCAACCTCCGTGCTCTGGGCGGACTTCCAGCAGACATTCCTGAAAGCGGCGCTGATCGGCTATATCCTTGGTTGTGGCAGCGCGTTCTTTCTGGCGATCATCATTGATCGTGTACCCTTTCTGCAGCGCGGCCTGTTGCCAGTCGGCAATTTCGTCTCAGCGCTGCCGGTGATCGGTATCGCGCCCATTATGGTCATGTGGTTCGGTTTCGACTGGCAGTCAAAGGCAGCGGTTGTCGTTGTGATGACCTTCTTTCCAATGCTGGTGAATACCGTCGCAGGCCTGCAAGCCAGCCAGGCGATGGAACGCGATCTGCTGCGTACCTATGCCTCATCCTACTTTCAGCTGTTGATCAAGCTTCGGCTTCCGACAGCGGCCCCCTTTATCTTCAACGCGCTGAAGATCAACTCGACGCTGGCGCTGATTGGCGCCATCGTGGCCGAATTTTTTGGCACCCCCATTGTGGGTCTTGGCTTTCGCATTTCCACCGAAGTCGGACGGATGAATCTCGACATGGTGTGGGCGGAAATCGTCGTCGCGGCGCTTGCCGGATCGATAAGCTATGGCCTTCTTAGCCTGCTCGAAAAGCAGGTGACATTCTGGCACCCCTCAAACCGCCGGAACCATTCATAACCACCCAGGGAGAATGAAATGAAGAAACTTCTGACATCACTGGCCGTTCTTGCCATTTCGGCAACAGCCGCCTCGGTGGCGCAAGCTGCTGACAAGCTTGCGCTGCAACTGCAATGGGTCACACAGGCCCAGTTTGCAGGCTATTATGTGGCACTCGACAAGGGGTACTACAAAGATGAGAACCTCGATGTGACCATCAAGCCCGGGGGCCCTGATATTGCGCCACCACAGGTGCTTGCTGGTGGCGGTGCCGACCTGATGCTGAACTGGATGCCGTCTGCCCTTGCGGCACGCGAAAAGGGCTTGCCCCTGGTGAATATCGCGCAGCCGTTCAAATCGTCAGGCCTGCAGCTGACCTGCCGTAAGGAAACGGGCATCACGTCGCCAGAGGACTTCCGTGGCAAGACCATCGGCGTCTGGTTCTTTGGTAACGAGTATCCGTTCCTGTCCTGGATGAGCCAGCTTGGCATTCCAACGGATGGCGGCGACAATGGTGTGACCGTTCTGAAGCAGGGTTTCAATGTTGATCCGCTGCTGCAGAAGCAGGCTGATTGCATCTCGACCATGACATATAACGAGTACTGGCAGGTCATTGATGCTGGCATCTCACCGGATGATCTGGTGGTGTTCAAATATCAGGATCAGGGTGTCTCGACCTTGGAAGATGGCATCTATGTTCTTGAAGACCGGCTGGCGGATGCCGCCTTCCAGGATCAGTTGGTGCGCTTTGTAAGAGCTTCCATGAAGGGCTGGAAGTGGGCCGAGGAAAACCCGGATGCCGCTGCTGATATCGTTCTCGACAATGACGCCTCTGGCGCCCAGACCGAGAAGCATCAGCGACGCATGATGGGTGAAATCGCCAAGCTTACAGCTGGCTCGAACGGCTCGCTTGATCCTGCCGATTTTGACCGCACGGTTGCGACATTGCTGAAAGGCGGTTCCGACCCTGTGATCACCAAGAAGCCGGATGGTGCCTGGACCCACATGATCACTGACAAGGCGTTATAAGCCGAGGTTTGTGACAAAAACAAATGGGGCTGTCCTTGATGTTGACGGCCCCATTTCATTAGGGGAACACGTCATTTGTTTTTGTATCTGTGATCTGTGCTGCATGTCGCACAGGGTGGCATGTTGCAGAGTGTTTTGGGAACACGCTGAATTTGTGATGGGATGAGAAAATGAACCGCATACATACCCAGGATGAGTGGGCTGCTATCGCGAAAGAGGTATTGCCCGCCAGTGGTTTTGGAAATTTTGACCATAGTGTGATCATTGCCAGTGGCAAAGGCAGCCATGTCTGGGATGAAAACGGCAACGAATATGTCGATTACCTGATCGGGTCAGGCCCGATGCTGGTTGGGCATGGGCATCCTGAAGTCCTGGAGGCGGTGCTGGAACAATTGCCGCTGGGCATGACGTTCTTTACCAACAATGCCCGCGGCATTGAACTTGCCGAAGAGATTGCCAGGGCAATGGCTTGTGTGGAACAGGTCAGGTTCGTGACCTCTGGCAGCGAAGCGGATATGTATGCCATCCGCCTGGCGCGCGCTTATACGGGCAAGACCCGCATCCTGAAATTCGAAGGTGGTTATCACGGGATGAGTCCTGAGGCGCAAATGAGCCTCGCTCCTGAAATTGAGGTGAATTTTCCCCAGGCCATACCCGACAGTGCCGGGATACCCGACAGCGTCATTGACCAGACACTGATCGCGCCATTTAACGATCTTGAGGCTGTGGCATCACTGTTGGCTGAACATGATGACATCGCCGCCATAATCGCCGAGCCATTGCAGCGCATCATAGCGCCAAAGCCCGGCTTTCTTGAAGGTCTTCGGGCGCTGTGTGACAAGCACAATGTTTTATTGATTTTTGACGAGATCGTTACCGGGTTTCGCCTTGCTTATGGCGGTGCGCAAGAACGCTATGGGGTGACGCCAGACATATGCACTCTGGGCAAAATTATCGGCGGAGGCTTTCCTCTTGCGGCGCTGGGCGCGCGTGCCGAGATCATGCAACATTTCGACAAGTCTGTTGTTGGTTCCGATAAATGGCTCATGCAACTTGGCACACTGGCGGGAAACCCGATTGCCGCGGTTGCGGGGCTGAAGACAATGGAAATCCTGCGTCGTCCAGGCAGTTACACGAAGCTGAGAGAGATAGGCACGGCCATTCAAAACGTGCAATCCGACGCCTTGTCCAATGCCGGGATCGATCATCAGATTTGTGGGGATTCAACACTTTTCGATATTATGTTTACCGATGCGGCGTGCATTGATTATCGAACGGCCAAACATAAAGATGCTGAAAGCGGCGCGATCTATAACACCGTTTTGCGCGCGCATGGTATTTTGAAGGCGCCGAGCAAGGTCTATCCATCGCTTACAATAACTGATGCAGATATCGACCAGACGAAAACCGCAGCAATTGCCGCCGCCGCCGCGGTGGCCGCGCACAGGCAAGGCGGTTCAGCATAAAAGACACGCCTGTCCATGCTGTATTCAAGATGCGATGCCGTTTACCAGATGAACAAGTTGCACCTTGTGATCGCTACATAGCGTCACTCAGAAGCTGCAGATAGTCGCGCGCATCAGCTGGCCGCGGATTGGTTGCCGAAAGATGATCCCTCGCTGCCTTTTCGGCAATCGACGGAAGGGCGGCCTGCTGCACCCCGAGTGTTGACAAGGTCGTTGGCAGGCCGATGCTGGCGACAAACCCTGTCATCCAGTCATCAAGATCGGTTGCCAAAGGCACACCCATAGCATGGCGCAAATCGTCAAATGCGGCATCGGCATAGCCTTTGTTGAAGCGCAGGATGTGTGGCAGCAAAATGCCGATAAGGGTGCCGTGATGAAGGTGAAGTTCGCCAAGCGGGGTGGCCATAGCATGTGCGCCGCCGAGCGCTTTTTGCAAACACATGCCACCCATCAGCGAGGCCATCATCATTTCCCGGCGGGCGGTGCGATCAGCACCATTCTCTACAGCAACAGGCAACCAATTTGCTGCGCGGCGAACAGCCTCAAGCCCGATGGCGGCGGCTGGTGGATTCTCCCATGTGCTGCAATAGGTCTCTACACCGTGGCTCAGGGCATCAATACCGGTGGCGGCGGTCAGGCGTGGCGGCAACGACAGAGTAAGTTCCGGATCGCAGATCACCAGATCGGCTACCAAATTCAGGTTCACCGCTATAATCTTGCTTCCGTCCAGAAGGCTCATTACGCAGGCTCGACCGACCTCGGCCCCGGTGCCGGCGGCGGTGGGAATGGCAATCTGAGGTGAGACCCTGCCGATCTTTGCCGACCCGCCCATCTTCACGTTGTAGTCCGCCAGATTGCCGCCATGGCTGGAAAGCAATGAGACCGCTTTTGCCAGATCGATGGGCGAGCCACCGCCAAGAGCGATAACTCCGTCGCACCCCTTGTCATTCCAGATGTCCAGACATGCCAGCAACGATTGTTCGGTGGGGTTTTCGGTAGTGGCGTCATAAACAACAGGCCGCGATGGCGCGGCAGCGTCGAGGGCGCGCTGCAGGATGCCGACATCTGCAATGCCTCTGTCTGTGACAAGAAGAGGTCGTTTCAGCCCCATCCTTTCGATTTCGGTGCCAAGATTGTTGATAGCCCCAAAATCAAATTCGATGCGGGCAAGATAATTGATCGTCGGCATCAGTTTTCTGTTTCGAGATAGATATGTTTGGTCTCAAGAAAGTCATTCATCGCCTCAATGCCATGAAGCCTGCCGATACCGCTCTCTCTATATCCGCCTGTCTCGACCTCGGCCAGAAGGCGGTTGTGGCAGTTCATCCAGACTGTACCGAACTGTAGTTTTCTGCCCATCCGCATGGACCGGTTAAGATCGGATGTATAGACGGATGCTGCCAGCCCGTAGCGGGTGGCGTTCGCCTTGGCAAGCGCCTCCTCCTCGGTGCCAAACCGCTCCAACGAGACGATTGGACCGAAGAGTTCATCCTGAACCAGATCGTGGCCTGCATCATCGATTTCGAACATCGATGGCGTGATGAAATATCCCTTGGCAAGGTCACCTTGCCCAAGGCCGCCATGAACAACCATGTCTGCTTCGCTGGCGGCACGGTCGATGATGCCGGCAAGGCGTTGCTGGTTTGCAGCGTCAATGATTGGGCCGAGTTCCGTTGTATTGTCGCTGGCATCGCCTGCTTTCGCCGAAGTGAGTGCATCTGTCAGACGGGTCTTCATGCTGTCATAGACGCTGTCCTGAACCAGAATACGGCTGATGCAGGTGCACATCTGACCGTTCAAAGCCAACACACCGCGGCGGACTTCAGCCACCGATTTGTCGAGGTCAGCGTCATCGAAGACAAGCGCCGGTGCCTTGCCGCCAAGTTCAAGTGAGACATGTTTGATGGTGCTGGCCGCGTTGGCCATGATGATCTTGCCGGTACGTGACGAACCGGTGAATGAAATCACGTCAACTTCCGGATGCGTTGACAGGACCGTTCCAACCTCGGTGCCATGTTCGTTTACCGAATTGACGATGCCCGGCGGGAGCGAAGATGCTTCGTGGAAGCAAGCCATGACGGCAGCGTTGGTGAGCGGGGTCTGTGGTGCCGGCTTTATTACGACCGAGCAACCTGCTGCGAGTGCTGGTGCCACCGAGCGCACCAGAAGTGTCACGGGCGCGTTCCATGGCACGATCACAGAGACGACCCCTGACGGCTCGCGGGTCATCAGGCTGAGCTTGCCTTCGCCACTTTCGAAGGTGCGGCCAAAGACATTGCGGGCGACCCCGGCATAATATCTTGCCTCGCCATAACCAGCAGCGACCTCGTGACGGGCCTGGCTGATAACCTTGCCATTCTCACGGGCCATCAGGGCAGCGATCTCGTCAGCCCTGTTTTCAAGGATGTTGGCAAATTCGAGCAGGGCAGCAGCGCGCTGGCGCGGGTTGCTTTGCCAATCCGTTGTCTCGAAGGCGTCTCGCGCGGCCATTACTGCCCGGTCAGCAAGATCGGCAGACCCGTTGGGCGCGGTTCCAATAATGCTGCCATCGGACGGGTTTTCAACGTGTGACATACTGTTTGGTGCGTCCGAGACCCACGCGCCAGCGATGTAGTGATGTCCTGATTCGGCTGTCATTGATCGTCTCCAAACTTTCCGATGGCGTGATCCAGTATTCTTGCAGCATCCGCATCAGCATGTGACCCTGTCCAGGCTATGAAGTGGTCGGGCCTGACCAGAATGGCCTCGGCCTTATAGCTATCCGAAAGCCCTGTCTTCGCCAGATCAAGGGTTTTAAGAGGCGCGCCACGCGCCGCGGCAGCGGATGAAAACGCCTCTGTCAGGATGGTATCACCTGTCAGGTTCATCAGGGTGAAGCCGGCACCGAGGTGATCCCACAATTCATCATCACCCGACAGCGGCAATGGTGACAAATGGTGGCCTGCCTGTGCCACAAAGCCATGCTTGCCTGTGGCGCCAGAACGCGCCTCTGGCTGTCCGCAGACAATCGGCGATCCCGCGTAATGCGGCAAATATTGTGTCACCATACTGTCGTCGCCCGCTGCACGTTGCGCCCAGGCATTTTCGAAAGCCTTCAAGTCCTTTTCGGGGTTATAAGCCTCGGTGAATTCACGGTCCTCGATGATGGATTTCAAGATGAAATCGTCACGAGTGGAAGCAAAGACAGGATGCCGCTCGGCCGAATAGCTTGCCAGGAGATGTGTGCCGCCCCAACCCTGCAAGCAGGCGGTGAGTTTCCATGACAGGTTGCGGGCATCCTCAAAACCGGTATTCACCCCATAGCCGCCATAGGGCGGATGTGAATGCGCCGCGTCACCAGCGATGAATATCCGGCCCTTGCCATAATTGTCGGCGAGGCTGAGCCGCAGTTCCCAGAAACCTACATATTCGAAATCAACATCAATCTGGGCGCCGACCGCTTTTTCAAGAAAGGCGTGGAAGTCGAAATTGTCGCGTGTCGTGCCAGCTGGCACCGGCGCATGGAAAAACCAGTTGCCTTCCAAATCTACCCGACCAAGGAATTGCCAGTACCCTTTCATATCCGGATTGATGGCGTTGAAAATCGTCTTGTCGCCATAGACTGACAGCTTTTTGTCAAGCTGGCTTGAATTGAACACCAGCAGTGCCATCAGCCGATCATGCGGGTCTGTCGTCTGGGATATGCCGGCTGCTTCGCGCACCTGAGAGCGTGCACCATCGCACCCGACCAGATAGGCAGCAGAAAGCTGGCGTATCTGCTTGCTATGGGTGTCGGTGATTGTGACGATAACGCCGTCGGTATGTGCCTCGGCGGACTGGAAGTTCCACCCCGTCAAGAAGGTGATCTGGTCAAATTCGGCGGCGCGGGCACGCAGAACGGACTCGGTCTCATATTGGGGCAACCGTTCATTGGTCGCCGCGTAGTAGTCAATGATCTTCGCCCGATTGAACCATTCATAATGGTAGTCTGACAGGAAGGTGCCATATGTGGCGATCCCGCCGCTGCCATAGTTTCGCGGGATTGGCGAGGCAGCACGAATTGCCTCGGTGACGCCCCACCGGCGAAAATGCTCACCTGTGCGCGGTGTCAGGTTTTGGCCCTTGGGAATTTTCTGGATTGTCTCATGGCGCTCAACAACCACACTGCTGACACCATTGATCGCAAGATCAATGGCAAGGCCTACACCGACAGGGCCACCCCCTATAATGACGACATCAGCCTGCATGAACTTCGGGTTGATCAGGCACACGATAAGGGAATGGTATCATGCTTTCATCGTGAGACTGATTTATCTTAAACACAATAGGCTAAAAGAGTTCGTGATACTCGGCTGGCGCGCTGGAATGTTCGCGCATCATATTGAAGGCGCGCGCGCCGTCACCAGCCTCTAGGGCTTTCTTGATGATCAGATGCTGGCTGTGACTGACAATGATGCGGTTCAGTGACCAGTTGACCCGACTGCTTGCCAGCACCTCGCCAATGCCGCTGTCCGGCATCACCTTCAACCGGCGCAGGCAGTCCTCGATAAATGGGTTGTCGCTTCCCTGCATGATTGTTCGGTGAAAGATCAGATTGGCAACAGCAAAAGCCTCGATTGCCTCGTTATCGATGATACCCCGGGTAATGATGGCACCAGTGGCCTCGACCGATTTGTCGAGCCGCTCTCTGTTCAGGGATGACAAACCGTTGCGGGCCAGCCGCTGCGCGGCCAGTCCTTCCAGTACGCCGCGAACTTCGGTGGCGTGAACATGTGCCTCTTCACTGAACAGCCTTGCCCTGTAACCACGCCCCTCAAGCTTGATCAGTATGCCCTCAGCATGGAGAAGTTTAAGTGCCATGCGAACCGGCGTCCGCGATGCCCCCAGTTTTCGGCTGAGACTGCTTTCAGTGATCCGTTCATCTTCATCAAACCGACTTTCAACAATCATTCGGCGGATGGCATCAACGACAGCTTCCTCGCTGTTGGCTTGACGGGATCCTTGTGTCGAGTGGTCCATATCTCCCTCTCCTTGGCGATTCGGCGTTTATTGATTTCAATCAGAATTGGCCGGTATAAATATGAATTCATTAAATACCATTCTGAAATCTTTATCACGGATTTCGGGCATATTTGAATACATAATTTAAAAAAATAAATTCATTAAATAAATCCAGCCGCAATTTTCTTTGCGGGGACCGAATTGTTACCTAAGGTTTCATGCGTGTTATCACGACAGGACAGCCCGGACAGCACCGGGCGGCTGGTAATTATTTTTGGAGGAAAACTATGTTGAAAACTGTCTTCAAGGGCGTAGCGACTGCTTCAGTTGCCTCACTCCTTGCATTTTCTGCGCACGCCGCGGATGTGATCAAACTTGGTGCTGTGGCGCCAAAGTCCGGTCCACTTGCTGGTGGTGCAACCGTTACCCAGTGGCCAAATGTTGAGCTGTGGTCAAAGCAGGTCAATGCGCGTGGCGGGCTGAATGTAGGCGGCAAGAAGATGATGATCGAAGTCATTGAATATGATGACAAGACCAACCCGGGTGAGCATATCAAGGCCGCCCAGCGTCTGGCCGAGGTCGACAAGGTCGATTTCATCGTCGCACCTTACGGGACAGGCTTCAATCTGGCTGCAGCTCCGATCTATGCCAAATACAACTACCCGCACATTGCTGTGTCGGCGATTTCAGACAAGATGCCCGAGTTGACAGCGCGTTATGACAATTTGTTCTTCACCCTTGGCAACACGACATCATTCACGGAATCAGTGATCGATATCCTTGATGACATGCGTGCGGCCGGCACGATCGGCAATCGCGTCGCCATGGTCAATGTGGCTGACGCGTTTGGTATCGAACTTGCGGAAGCTGCCCGTCCGCGCCTTGAAGAGGCTGGCTATGACATCGTCTATGACAAGTCTTATCCGCTCGGTACTCCTGACCTGTCGCCCATCATCAAGGGGGCAAAGGACAGCAATCCGGATGCGTTCATTGCATGGTCCTATCCGCCGGATACATTTGGCCTGACCGAGCAGGCGATCATTCAGGATCTGGATGTGAAGATGTATTACACAGCGGTGGCCACTTGTTTCCCGGCTTTTGGCGGCAAGTTTGGATCAAAGATCGATGGTGTTTTTGGCGCTGGTGGTGTGAACCAGGATTCAGCCAAGATACAGGAATACTTCAAGGCACATAAGGAAGTCACCGGCAAGGTTGCCGATGGGTGGGCGTCTGCCAATACCTATGCGTCTCTGGAAATTCTTGGCCAGGCGATTGAGGGTGCAGGCACCATCGATCGGGCAACTGTCACCCAGTACATCAAAGACAACAGCTTCGATACGATCATGGGTACGATCAGTTTCGATAACCAGATTTCAAACAAATACTGGACTGTCGGTCAGTGGCAGGGTGGCAAGTTCCGCGGTGTAAAGTCCTCGCAGATGGACGGCGCTGCGCCAATTGTCGCCAAAGACGGCTGGAAGTAACCAAAACATTCAGTGAAGTCGGCCGCCATCCAGGTGGCCGTCTTCATCTTCATTTATTTTTCCCATGCTTTCCGAGTGAACGCGTTCAGGCACGTGCCTGCGCTTGACGGGACCTTCATCATGGGGTGAGGCGAGATGGATATAATCATCACGGGGCTATTGTTAGGCGGGACCTATGCGCTGATCGCGTTTGGTCTGAACCTGCAATATGGTGTTGCCAGAATCATGAACCTTGCGAATGGCGAGTTTCTGGTGATTGGTGCCTTGGCGGCCTTCTGGATATTTGTTGCCGATGCCATCAGCCCGATCATGACAATGCTGATCGTTGCGCCGCTGGCTTTCTTTGGCAACTGGGTGATCTACAAGGTTCTTCTGCGCCCGTTGGTGCGGCGTGCGAAAAACCAGGGACAGCTTGAGGTTGATTCTATCCTTGCCACATTCGGAATGAGCTTTGCGCTGGTCGGCATCATGGTGTCGATTCATGGAGAGTATTTCACATATTCCTATCTTGCCGAGCCGTTCGAGATCATTGGCGAAACGTTTGCGTTGAACCGCATTGTGGCTTTTTGCTTTGCCGTACTGATCGGTGGGGTGCTGTGGTTCTGGCTTTATTTCACAAGGCCGGGCATGGCGATGCGGGCGGTTTCGGTCAGCACCGAGGCCAGTGGCCTTGTCGGCATCAATGTGCCGAAGATGTCAGCATTGGCCTTTGCACTTGGCGGCGCTGTGACAACCATGGGCGGAACGCTGATCTCAACATTTATTACGCTTGATGCCTCGGTCGGTGTGATCTTCACAATGAAGGCGCTGATCATCATCATCATGGGCGGCGTAGGCGACATTCGTGGCGCCATCATCGCGGCATTGATCCTTGGTCTTATCGAAACCACTGTGGCGCGCCTGATTGATCCCGGTCTGACACTTGCGGCTGCCTATGCGATTTTTGTGCTGGTTCTGCTGTTTCGTCCGCAAGGATTGTTTGGAAGGAAGCCGTCATGAGCCGCGATGCAAACATCTCGTCGCTTGTTTGGGCAGGCGTGTTGCTGCTGCTCGCAGCATGCGTGCCGCTGGTGGCGAATGGCTACTGGATGTCAATCGCTCTGACCATCGCCATGTTTACTGTGCTGTCGACAAGCTGGGCACTGTTTTCCGGACCAACGCATTACATATCGCTGGCAACGGCAGCCTTTTTCGGGGTTGGCGGATATCTGGTCGGCACCGGCATGTCGGACTATAATCTGGGCTTCTGGACGATGGTTGCCATCGCCCCGCTGGTTGGAGCTGTATTGGCCTTCCTGATCGGCATTGCGACATTACGGCTGTCCGGGGTGTATTTCGTAATCTTCACGCTGGGGCTGGCCGAAATGATCCGTACGCTCGTTTCGTGGATTCAGAACAATTTTACCGGTTCCCGTGGGCTATATGTCCTGACCGATCTTACCGAGACGGACATTTATCTTTATCTGATTATCCTTGCCGCGGTTGTCTATCTGGTTGGGTGGTGGGTTAACCGATCGCGGCTTGGATTTGCGCTGCGAATTATAGGTAACGATGAAACAGTGGCGCGCCATGTGGGTATCAATACGGCGATGTCGAAGGTTATCCTGTTCACCTTTTCAGGCTTTGTTGCGGCGCTTGTTGGTGCACTGATAGCACCTCGTTATACCTATATTGAGCCGAATGGCGTATTCTCGCCTGAACTTTCTTTCATCGTTGTGATCATGGCGCTGCTTGGTGGCACCGGACGTTTATGGGGGCCAATTGTCGGGGTGATACCGTTCGCACTGCTCCAGGAATTCATCAACGCCAATTATTCAAATTATTCGACACTGGTGCTTGGTATCGCCTTTTTGGTGATCGTCTATTTCCTGCCGCATGGAGTTGTCGGGCGGATTGAACAAGTCGTCTCAAGGCGGAGGCGGTCGACATGGTAGCTACAGTTCTCAGCGTGGCGAATGCCACCAAACGGTTCGGCGGTCTCGTTGCTGTCAACAATCTCTCATTCGAGGTGAACCGCAACGAGGTGATGGGCATTATCGGTCCGAACGGTTCCGGCAAGACCACCATGATGAACCTGATTTCCGGTGCTTTGCGCATGAGTGAGGGCTCTATCAGCCTTGAGGGCAGATTTATCAGCGCACTGAAAGCCAACCAGATCAATCGGCGCGGGATTTCGCGCACCTTTCAGATGGTGCGGGTGTTGCCAGGGTTGAGCGTTGCCGAAAATTGCATTGCTGGCATGGCATTCGGGCCGCGCCGCATGTGGGGTGACGAAGCACGCTATGAAGCTGGCAGGCTGCTTGAACGTGTGGGGCTGGCAAAGCATGAAGCCCTGCCTGTCGGGTCATTGACCTATATTGATCAGAAACGTCTGGAACTGGCGCGTGCACTGGCGGCAGATCCAAAGCTGCTGTTGCTTGATGAATGGCTTGCCGGGTTGAACCCGACAGAACTGCAAGAGGGGATAGAGCTGATCCGGTCGCTGCGCGAGGATGGCATTACCATTATTCTTGTTGAGCATGTCATGGATGCCATTCGCATGCTGTGTGATCGTTGTGTTGTGATGGCGGCTGGAAGCAAAATCGCCGAAGGAACGCCAGATGATGTTCTGGCCAATCCCGAGGTAATCAAGGTTTATATCGGGGAGGATGTCTGATGCTGAAGGTGGACCATCTTTCAGTTGCCTATGGTCAGCACCGCGCACTTGATGATGTTTCAGTGCAGATTGCCAAGGGCGAAGTTGTTGTCATTCTGGGCGCAAATGGTGCCGGAAAATCATCACTTCTGCGCACCATAGCCGGACTTTCCAAAGGACATTGTGAAGGCGATATAAGTTTTGACGGCGGATCGCTTATGGGCGTGTCACCGGATGATATTGTCACCGGCGGTATCGCACTTGTGCCAGAAGGCCGTGCAATCTTTGGCGACCTTAATGTCGAGGAAAACCTGCGCCTTGGTGCCTACAATGAACGGGCCCGTGCCAATGAAGCGGCCAATCTTGACCGTGTGCTGACCCTGTTCCCAAAATTGCGTGACCGGCGCAAGCAGATCACCCGCACAATGTCGGGTGGTGAGCAGCAAATGGTGGCTATCGGCCGGGCGCTGATGTCAGACCCGTCGATCCTGATGCTTGACGAACCCTCGCTTGGTCTGTCGCCCCTGCTCAGCAAAGAGCTGTTTCAGGCCTTGGGCAGCATTCGTGAAACCGGACTCGGTGTACTGGTGGTTGAACAGAACGCGAAGCTGTCTCTTGCCATTGCCGACCGTGGCTATCTGATCGAGAACGGTCATATTGTCGGCGCAGATGATGCCGCCAGCCTGGCAGCGGACCCGGCTGTTCAGGCGGCTTATCTGGGTGGAAAGCCGAAAGGTGTCGGCACACTGGCACCAGGACCCGCTGCCGCTGCGGCAAAACAGGTAAGCGAGGCATCAACTCCCGCGACGGGATCGGGACGAGTTTATGTCACGCCTGCCGGCCTTTCTGGCGGGGCGGTCGCTGCTGGCTCGTTGATCGGTGAAAACCTTGAAAGTCTGCTCGGGCGGGCAAATGCGGCCGCTCGGCCCGCATCGACGCTTGGCACGCCGCAAGCTGCCAGTACAAAGAAGGGGCCAAAGATCATTGAAGTTACACCAGAACCAGAAACGGATGCGATGGCATCGTTACCAACAGCGGGTTCAGGTCATGGCACAGTTGGTGGTGATGGACGGATTGAGTCAATGCTTGCCGACTTTGAAGCTGCAGCTCAGAAAGCCCGTCAGCCCCGGCGTAATGGCGGGGGCAATGCACCTGCCAAGGACAGTCCACAGGGCTATGAGCCTGTCGCTCTTCCGGAAATTCCGGTGTTCCGCAAGGCCAAAATTGAGGTGTTCAAGCGTGACAAGAATGGCGCGCTGGTGAAAGCAAGGGAGGCTTAAATGGCACGATCCTTCGACAATTTGTATATCGGTGGGTCCTGGGTCCCGGCAGGTTCGGCATTTGACGATCTGAACCCGGCAGACGGGTCTGTCTGGGCGCGCGTTGCGGACGGTAACGGTAGCATGGCCACCCGTGCCATTGAATCCGCTCAGGCAGCATTTCCCCAATGGTCGGGTCTGAACTACAACGAGCGCGCCCACTATATGCTGAAAGTTGCAGACGAGTTTGAGCGTCGGCGCGAGGACCTGGTGGTCGCGCTACAGGGCGAGGGTGGCGGTTGGTTCGGCAAGGGGATGTTCGAATCCGGATATGTGCCGGAGGTGTTCCGTGCAGCCGCCGCCATGACCTACAATTCCATCGGTGAGGTTATGCCCTCGGACCACGGTAAAGTGTCGATGGCAATGCGTCGGCCGATCGGTGTGGTGACGGTGATCTCGCCGTGGAATTTTCCGACTTTGCTGACGGCGCGAGGTCTTGCTTTCCCGATTGCAGCAGGCAACTGTGTGGTGCTCAAGCCTTCCGAAGAGACTCCCTACACAGGCGGCATGATCTTTGCCGAGATTTTCGAGGCTGCCGGCGTGCCGCCCGGCGTGCTGAATGTGGTCACTTGCTCGCGCGAGAATGTTCCTGCGGTTGGCGACATAATTGTCGAGCATCCGCTGATCAAGGGGATCAGCTTTACTGGCTCGACCCCTGTGGGGCGGGTGATCGCAGCCAAGGCAGGGGCGCATCTGAAGAAGTGTTGCGTCGAGCTTGGTGGCAAAGACGCGCTGATCATCTGCGACGATGCTGACATGGAACGCGCAACCGCAGCGGCCAATTTTGGCAGCTTCATGCACCAGGGGCAGATCTGCATGTCGGTCGAGAAGATCCTTGTCCAGGAGTCGGTGTATGATGAATTTCTGTCTCGTTTTGCCGCACGCGCGGCAAAGCTGAAAGTTGGCGATCCAAGCGCTGACAACGGACATGTCATCGGCCCGCTGATCAATGACAAGCAGGCTGGCAAAGTCAGGGAGCAGATTGAGGACGCTGTCGCCAAAGGCGCCAAAATTGTGATCGGGGGCGGGGTCGAGGGACGCTTTGTCGAGCCAACAATCCTGACTGGTGTCACCCCAGACATGAAGGTCTATGCAGAGGAAACCTTTGGTCCGGTGGTGCCGGTAATACCGTACCGCACTGACAGCGAGGCCATCGCCATCGCCAATGATAGTGAATATGGCTTGTCATCGGGTGTGATCACACGCGATGAATCGCGCGGTCTGGCAATCGCCGCTGCACTGGAGACAGGCATGTGTCACATCAATTGCAGTTCGGTAAATGACGAACCGCATGTGCCTTTCGGCGGATCAAAATCATCTGGCGTTGGACGGCATGGCGGACGCTGGTCGACCGAGACTTTCACCGAAACAAGGTGGGTGACCCTGGAACGTGGCGGGCGGGGCTTCCCGCCGGTGTTCTAGGCGCAGGGGGGAAAGAGGATGCAGGACACGGACTGGGCATCACGAGACTGGACCTATGGCAAGATACTCCGCGACAAGACAATCGTGGTGACCGGCTGTTCGTCGGGGATCGGACGCGACACAGCAAAGCTGATCAAACAGCTCGGTGGTGATGTCATCGGTGTTGATCGCAACAAGACAGAGGATTACGTCGACGAGCTGTATCTCGCTGATCTGTCTGACAGACGTACCATCAAGGCATTGGTAAACGCGCTTCCTGGGCGGATTGACGGGATTGCGAACATTGCCGGATTGCCGCCGACCGCACCGGCAGATCTGGTGATAAAGGTGAATCTGGTCGGGTTGAAATATTTCACAGAGTTGATGGTGTCCAAACTGAATGATAATGCCTCGATTGTGAATCTTGCTTCGCTGGCCGGCTTCGGCTGGCCGGATGCGCTGGAGGCGATCAAGGCGTCCGAACATCTCGCATTCGAGGATGTCGAACGCTTCATGCATGATCACAAGATCAGCAATGAAGGCGGGAGAAGTTATTTCTTCAGCAAGGAGGCTCTTGTCGTCTGGACGAAGAAGAATCGCTGGACATGGCGTGACCGCGGCATTCGTATGAACGCCGTCAGCCCGGGGCCGGTTGAGACACCGATCCTTGCAGATTTCGTAAAAACCCTTGGCGCTCGTGCCGAGGAAGACATGTCGGTAAATGATCGCCCCGGCAGACCCGATGATATCGCGCCTGTCGTCTGCTTCCTGCTGTCCGATATGACCCACTGGTTCCGTGGGGCCAACCTGATGCTTGATGGTGGAATGTCTTCGCACATCTACCAAAACATGCACCAATTTTAACCCGAGAAGGAGAGAATGTGATGTCCGCTACATCGATTATTCTTCTGGTCATAGTCCTCGTCGCCATACTGGTTGTGATTGCGGCGTGGCTATATGAACGCGCGTCACGCGAGGTTTCGCTGGTACGCACCGGTCTTGGAGGACGCAAGGTCGTCCTCGATGGTGGGGTGATTGTGCTGCCCTATTTTCACAAGGTCAGCCGCGTCAACATGCAGACCATGCGCCTTGAAGTGAACCGGCATGGTGAGCAGGCGCTGATCACAAAGGACAGACTTCGTGTCGATGTCGGCGTCGAATTCTATGTGTCGGTGGAACCCACCGAGGATTCGATTGCCAGAGCCTCCCAGACGCTTGGCAGCCGCACATTTGAAGCCGACAAGCTTCGTGACCTCATAGAAGGTAAACTCGTCGATACGTTGCGCTCGGTGGCCGCTCAACAGACCATGGACGACCTGCATGAAGGGCGCGGCGCTTTCGTAAAGGAGGTGAAGTCGTCCCTGACTGAGGAAATCCGGAGGAATGGTCTCGAGCTTGAATCTGTATCATTGACGGCGCTTGACCAGACACCCTTTACCGCGCTCGACGAGAACAACGCCTTCAACGCTGTTGGCATGCGCAAACTTGCAGAGGTGATCGCAAACTCCAAGAAAGAGCGCGCCAATATCGATGCCGATGCCGAAGTGTCAGTGCGGCGTTCGGCCATGGAAGCGGCGAAGCGGACGCTGCAAATTGATCTTGAGGAGCAGGAAGCGCAGATAGAGCAGGTGAAGACGCTGGAATCGCTTCGTGCCTCACAGCTTGCGCAAATAGCGGCAAGCAAGGCCGAATCTGAAATCGCGGCAAACGCGGCCAAAATTGAAATGGAGAAGTCCATCCGGGCCAGCGATATCCGGCGTGAAGAGGAAATAAGCAAGGCTGAGATTGCACAGCGACTGGCTGTTGAAACGGCGGAACAGCAACGCAACATCACACTTCGCAAGCAAAGCATGGACGAGGCCAAGGCCGAGGCCGCCGCCAGCGGCGCCCGCGCCGAAGCAGTGAAGGCTGCCGAAACTGTCGAGACAGCAAAGGCTATTGCAGCGGCTGAGCGTGGAAAGAGTCTGGATCTGATCAGTGCCGAGAAGGAAAGCCAAGTGCATGGGCTTCGCAAGCAGCATGCCGCTGACACCGAAGCAGACACGATGGTCAAGCTTGCTGGCGCGCGCCTGAAAGCGGCGCAATCAGAGGCCGATGCAGAGAAAGCAAGGCTGTCTGCCATGGCCGAAGAAATGGCAATAAAGGCAGAGAATGTGCGCGCCATGAACGAAGCCGAGAACGCCATGTCGCCGGAGGTCATCGATCTGGCACGAGACAAGGCGCGCCTTGAAGCACTGCCGAAAATTGTCGAGCAGATGGTTCGGCCTGCCGAAAAGATTGACTCCATCAAGATCCACCACATCACTGGTGGCGCGCTTAATCGCGGTGGGGCATCAACTGGCAGTGAGAACGGCGGTGACAAGCCGCCGGTAAATCAGGCGTTGGATTCAATCATGGACATGGCGCTGCAGTTACCCGCTCTTCGCAAGATAGGCGAGGATCTGGGGGTTAGCTTTGAGGATGGAATGAGTGGTGTTGTCGATGACAGTCGCAACCCGCCCAAGGACAAAAGTTCGTGATCTGGAGCGATGAGGCGTTGTGGTTGCTGACGGGAGTGGCTCATGTTGCACACGGGTGGAAGTGACGCGCCCGTTACCACGGGCAACTATATCGATGGGGTAGCGCGCCCGGCCGATGGCGGCAGGACCTACGCGCTGTTCAATCCGGCGCGTCCCGATGAGCTTGTCGGCCATGCGGCACTGTCTTCTGTCAGCGATGTCGATGCAGCGGTGCGTGCAGCCCATGGCGCCTTTGCTGCCTGGTCACGGACAAGTTACGCTGAGCGCGCTGCAAAACTGAATGAGGTTGCGGAATATCTTGAATCTGGTCAGGACGATGTCGATCAGCGGGCGCGGCTGTTCTGCCGCGAACACGGCAAGCCTATCAAGGAAACGCATCTTGAAGTGTCGCGGCTTGGTGAAAGATTCCGTATGACGGCGGCCTATGCCGATAGGTTGGCACGCGACGAGATTGAACACGGTCCACCCTTTGATACCATTATCACACGTCAGCCGCGCGGTGTGGCAATGCTGATCGTGCCCTGGAACTGGCCATTGTCTATCCTTGGGGCAAAGCTTCCGCAGGCGCTGATGGCTGGCAACACGGTGGTGGTAAAACCATCGGAATTGTCCGTTCTTGCGCCTGGTCTGACACTGCAGAAAATCGCCGAAATGTTTCCGCCTGGTGTGATTAATATTGTCACCGGTGATGCGGCCGAAATTGGTGACAGCCTTGTGGGACATCCGCTGGTCCGGTTTGTGAATTTTACCGGGTCGGTCCGTATCGGCAAACATGTGATGAAGGTGGCGGCTGACCAGATGACCCCGGTGACGCTTGAACTTGGGGGCAATGACGCAGCGATCGTATGCGCCGATGCGCGTCTCGACGAGACGGCTTTCATGAATATGTATCTTGGCACCTTCATGTCGTCCGGGCAGGTCTGCATGGCGTTGAAACGTCTTTACGTGCATCGCTCACGCTATGACGAGGTGATTGAGGGGCTTGAAGCTGTCTGCAACCGTATGGTGGTCGGCGATGGCCTGCTTCCTGATACCAATATGGGACCGGTAAACAATGCAAAGCAGTTACAGATAATCACCAGTATGATCGAACAGGCCCGTTCAGCAGGTGCCGAGGTGCGTGAATGCGGTCAGGTGCCAGATGAAGAGCTTTACCAAAAGGGCTATTTTCAACGCCCGGCGCTGGTCATCAATCCTGATCACACCCTCGACATCGTGGCCGAAGAGCAATTCGGTCCGGCGCTGCCTGTCATGCCATTCGACAGCGAGGGTGAGGCCGTCAGGCTTGCTAATGATTCCCGCTTTGGATTGTGTTCATCGGTCTGGACAGAGGACCGTGACCGGGCGCTGTTGATCTCCCGCCAGCTGGAAGCAGGATACACATATCTGAATAATCATGGCCCGACCGCGCAGGATTTTCGGGGGCCGTTTGGCGGGTTCAAGGACAGCGGGATCGGGCGCAACCTTGGCTATGAGGGTATTGTCCAGTTCCAGGGATATCACTCGATCTCGAGTAGTACTGGCTGGTTGTTTTAGCGTTTAAGCGTGGCATTGAGCGGATTGGGATCAGGTTATGAAAGAGCCATTTGAGCTATACAGTGCCGAGATTGACGCGAATCCGTTTCCTGGTTATCAGCGGCTTCGTGATGAAACCCCATGTTACTGGAGTGAAAGCGCCCGGATTTGGTTTCTGTCACGCTATGCGGATGTCGCACGGGCAGCCGTCGACTGGCAGACCTATTCATCTCTCAGTGGTAATTTGATTGATGAAATTCCGGGGCGTTCCGGCGGCACGCTAGGTACTACTGATCCACCACGTCATGATCGCCTCAGGGGTCTGGCGAACCATGCATTTGCAAAGAAAAATTTGGGTGAGGTCATTGACTATGCCGAGGCTGTCGCTGTGCGGGCAGCAACCGAATGTGCAGGCGCGGCCAGCTTTGACTTCGTCAGGTCATTCTCCAGCAAGGTAACAGTGGATACAATACTGCACATGCTTGGCCTGCCTCAGCAGGATCCGGCTGAAATCAGATCGAAGGTTGTTCTGTCCATTTCGACAGACAAGGCCTCCAAAGGTCGCAATCCGAAGATGAACGAAGCGTTTGCCGACATTTCAAACGTCCTGAGCGATGCCGTGGCGATGCGGCGACGCAATCCGGCGGATGATCTGATTACCAAGCTTGCAGAAGCAGAAATTGATGGAGATGCGCTTACCGAGCGCGAGATCGTTCTGACGACTGCCATGTTTGTGGTGGCCGGCGTTGAGTCTCTATCCAGTTTCATGAGTATCTTTGCGATGAACATGGCGCAGATGCCGGATGTACAAGATGCCCTGCGACAGAACCCTGATCTGATGAAACCGGCAATCGAAGAATCGCTGCGCTACAACACCTCGGCGCAACGCTTCAAGAGACAGTTGACACGGGATGTGGAACTTCACGGTCAGCATATGCGCAAAGGAGACCATGTCGTCCTGGCTTATGGATCTGCCAACCGTGATGAAAGGCAATTTCCTGAGGCTGATATCTATGATCTGAGTCGCAATCCAAGGGGGCATCTGGGATTTGGTACGGGCAAACACTTTTGCATTGGCAATGACTTTGCGCGCATGGTTATGGAGCGTGCAATGCATGTATTTCTGGAGCGGGTGCCACCATTCAAGCTGGCAGAAGACCGCATTGAGTGGGTACCTTCATCAAACTTTCGCAGCCCGATTGCATTGCCGCTTTTCACATGATCATGTTGGAAAAACATCCTCATGGCTGAACCGGTTATCTGTTGTATGCGGTTGCAGATTCAGCCCTTGCCAACAACAGGAATGGTGAATTGAAACGCCACAATGCGGTTTAATAGCGGTTTTTCTCTGGCGAACACCGTAAGCTCAACGATTACCCCTTGAGCCTTTGTCACCTTCATCTTGAATAAATACAAAGCCACCAAATGGAGGGGCAAGGGGCCCTCGGCCAAATATCAGTTTACCATATTTCGAGGGTTATCAGAGTGTGAAGGCACTGCGAAAAGCGTCCAGCGCGTCTTCTGGATCATTTTTCGCAAATGCTTCCATCCCAACCGGGCCTGTATATCCCATGTTGAGCAAGGCTCTTGCAATCATCGGCCAGTTCATCTCGCCGGTGCCCGGCTCACACCGACCAGGGTTGTCAGCGACCTGCACTTCACCAATCCATGGCAGGCAGGCCTCGGCATGGCGGATCACGTCACCTTCACCTATCTGCGTGTGATAGAGGTCGAGGTTGATCCGGAGCTGTGGGCGGTCGACAGTCGATACCAGATTGAGCACGTCCGTCGTAGAGTTGAACGGACAGCCGGGATGTTCACGGAGATTCAGGTTCTCAAGGGTGAATTGCACGCCTTCCTCTTCGGCCATGTCGCAGATACGGTGCAGCGTGTCACGTGCGCGAATCCACATGCCCGGCGCGACATGATCAAGATGCTGGATCGGCAGCCCGTGATCGCCAAGACCGGTCCCATGGAGGTTCAGTCGCTGCACGCCAAGTCGCTTTCCGACCCGCGCCGTCTCGCGCGCCGAGGCCAGCAAAAGGTCCGCCCCTGTTTCATCGGCAAGGCAGCCCTCAAGATAGCCATTCATGATGGTGAAAGTGGCGCCGGTCCGTTCCAGTGCTTTCAGGTCCCAGTCTGGCCAGTTCCACAAACCGACACCAAAACCCATTTCGTGGAGACGTGCCGCGCGCCAGGGGACCGGTTTGTCGAGCCATAGCATCTCTGCACAAGCTGCAAGCTGGAAGGTCATCTCAAATATCCTGTGGTTTGTAGATTGTGAGGGCTGCAAACAAGGGGGCGTTTGCATTGGTTTGCGTCAGTGTGATTGCTGGCAGGGGTCTATATGGTTGTTGTCAGATACCACAGTGTCGAGGGTTGGCCGCTTAACCAATCTGGATGGTGGCCGGGTCGCTGTCGTCATAAAGCCGTTCGACAAAGCCGGCACGATGGCGCAATACGGCGTTGTTGTTCAGGTTGCCCTTGGCGGTGATTTCATGGGCTTTCACTGATGGCGGTTCACCCAGAACAATGGCCCGCACAATCCGGTTTGACGACCCGGTGGCCGTTTCAGCCAGCTTCGCCAAAACGGACCTGATCTTTGCGCAATAATGCGCGTCCTGAATGGTGCCATCATCGCCAGCCTGAAGGCCGAGCTGCGGATCTGGAAACACCAGCAGGCCGAGATCAGTGCGGTTTTCGCCAGTGATGACGATGTCCTGAGCAAGGCCTGCAAGAGCTGGCATCGCACCAAGCCTAAGCCTTGCGGACTGCACCCAGACCGCAGACAAAAGCTTGAAGTCCTCGCCAATCCTGCCGTCAAACTGGAGTCCTGATTCCAGCCTGTCCGGATCCGCGAAACAGACCGCATCGCCTGTTTTCATGAAGCCTTCGTCATCGAAAGTTTCAGCGTTCTTTTCCGGCTCCTCATAATAGCCGTCCATCACATTCGGCCCGCGCACACGAAGCTCATAACGGTTGTCATCAATGGGAAGGAGTCTGGCCTCCAATTCTGGGCCGGGAATACCGATCATGCCGGATGTGGCATTGCCCTCATAATGCATCAGGGCCATTGGCGCGGTTTCCGTCATGCCCCAGCTGGAGGTCAGCATGGGCACGCGTCCAAGCTCGATCATCGCCAGCTCTTCAATCCCCTGCCACACATCGGCAGGCAGGGATGCCCCCGCATAGAAGATGAAATCAAGATCGGCAAAGAAATTGTGGCGAAGCTGGGCATCCTCGCGCATCGCCTCGACCAGCATGGCATATCCGACTGGCACGTTTGCCGACATGGTGGGCTTTACCATCCGCAGGTTCTCAAGCGTGGTGTCGAACAAACCTTTTACAGGCTTGCCAGTGTCCAGATACAACGCGCCGCCAAAGGCAAGCGCCATATTGAAATTGGAGTTGCCTGCAAAAACATGGTTCCAGGGAAGCCAGGACAGAATGACCGGTGGCCGTGCCTTCAGGAACGGCAGACAGCCAGAATACTGGTTCTGGTTTACGCACATCATATGATGGGTTTGTGGCACGCCCTTTGGCGTCGAGGTCGATCCCGATGTAAACAGAATCTTGGCCAGCGTCTGCGGGGTAACGGTATCACGCGCCGCGCTGATATTGGTGGTGCTGGCAAGCAATCGCTCAAAGGTGATCATGCCGGTCCCGGCAAGTCCGCCCACCACTTTCAGGGCATTGTCAAACTGTGGCAGTGCCAGCCCCCTTGCGAATTTTTCAGCATCCTCGGCAAACACCATCGCCGGACAGATTTTTTCCGCGATATGGATCAGGCGGGGCTGCGCATCCGGTATCAGGGAATATTGCTCGGCAACCGGCACAGTGGCGACGCCTATATATTGCGCGGCAAGCTTGAGGATGCCGTGTTTGATGCCAGGGCCTGAGAGGATGATGATCTTTTCACCAGGTCCGACACCATGATCCAGCAAACCGGCGGCGACGGACTGAACCTGTGACAGCGCATCGCCATATTTCAGTTTATTCCAGCCGGGGCCTGACCGTTCCGCCAGAAAGACCGCATCCGGTGTTTCCGCGGCCCAGCGATGCAGCCACTCACCGGTGTTCTGGGCCACTGGATCCAGTGTAAGCCTCGAGGACATGATCATCTCGCCATCCTCTCGATGATCAATCAACAGCTGGTGCTTGAGATAATCCTGTTGTGCGAACATCAACGCCCCCGATCTTGTGGCGGCCAGCGGGCATATCCCGCGCCGGTCAATTTCTCTGGACAGAATTTGGCTTTGTCCATATTGTTATGAATTATAACAATATGGTTTGCAGGTGGTATGTCAACATCGAAGACCGCGCCACAAGAAAGATGGTAGCCATGAATATTGCAGGGGAGCAGGTCTGGATCACAGGCGGTGGCAGCGGTCTTGGCATGGCGTGCGCGCGCCGCTTTGCGTCGCATGGCGGCAAGGTGACGATCTTCGACCTTGATGATGCAGCGGCGCGGGGTGAGGCCGCAAAGATCGGCGCGTCTGTGGTGAAGGTGGATGTTGCTGACGAGACATCGGTTGCGTCTGCGGTTGATGCCACTGTTGGCAAGACGGGTGCACCAAGGGTGTTGGTGAATTGCGCCGGCATCGGCCTTGCCGCGCGGATTGTCGGGCGTGAGGGCAAGCTGTCCACGGATGTTTTCACAAAGACGATCCATATCAATCTGGTTGGCACCTATCTGATGATGAGCCACGCTGCCCGCGCGATGCTGGCGCTTGCGCCCATTGCCGAAACTGACCAGCGCGGCGTCATCATCAATACCGCATCTGTTGCCTGGCAGGACGGGCAGCTGGGTCAGGCGGCCTATGCGGCATCGAAGGGGGGAGTGGCGTCGATGTGCCTGCCGGCAGCGCGTGAACTTGGCCAGTATGGCGTGCGGGTGATGACCATCGCGCCGGGTCTGTTTGAAACCCCGATGACCGACGGATTGCCCGACGATGTTCGCGAGGCCATTGGCGGCGATATTCCCTTTCCGTCACGCCTCGGTCTGGCAGAGGAATATGCGCTGCTTGCCGCGCAAATTGTCGAGAATCCCTATCTTAATGGAACCGTGATTCGCCTTGACGGTGCGCTGCGCCTTCCGCGCAAATAACGTCACAATCAGGAGTGTGATGATGACCAATGTGCTTGATATCGCTGTCAATGACAGGATCGCCGTCGTCACGATGACGCGTCCCGGCAAGCGCAACGCCATGAACGAAACACTGTTTGCGGCGCTTGAGGCATTCTTCCAGTCGCCGCCTGACGGTGTGCGGGTCGTCATTCTGACGGGAACCGAAGGGCATTTCTGTGCGGGACTGGACCTTGCTGAGCATGAAACCCGCACTGCCGAAGAAAACCTTCATCACTCACGGCGCTGGCACAGGCTGATGGATCAGATCCAGTTTGGCGGCCTGATCGTTGTATCGGCGATGTTTGGTGCGGTGATCGGCGGTGGCCTGGAAATAGCCAGTGCTACCCATGTCAGGATCGCCGAGCCATCCACCATCTTTCAACTTCCCGAAGGGCGGCGCGGTATCTTTGTTGGTGGCGGCGCCACGCAGCGGGTCGGGCGGATAATTGGTGCAGACAGAATGACCGAAATGATGCTGACTGGCCGTAAATATGGCAGTGAAGACGGGCTGTCCCTTGGCTTGACGCATTATGCCTGCGGCGAGGGCGAGGCAATTGACATGGCGCAGGAACTGGCCGGAAAAATCGCCAGCAACGCGGCGATGTCGAACTATATGATTGTCAATTCCATCCACCATGCCGCCAACATGGCATCAGAAGACGCGCTCTATGCTGAATCGCTGGCGGCAGCCTTGTCACAGACCACCGAGGACGCTGGCGAAGGCTTGCGTGCCTTCCTCGAAAAGCGACGTCCGGTTTTCAGGTGAAATGATGGGCAAGTCAGCACAGGTGTTAGTCAATATACATCGTGAAGGCGGTGCATCGGTCAGCGATGCCGCGCTTTCCAATCTGATTGGCTACAACCTCAAGCGCAGCTTTAACGGCATCTATATCGACCTTGCAGAGGTGTTGCGCCCACTTGGCCTGCGGATGATCACCTTCACCATTCTTACAATGCTGAAGGAAAACCCGGGCATTCGCCTGTCGAATCTGGCGGCAGCCATCGACATGGAAAAACCGAACATGGTGGCGGTGATTGACGAACTGGCATCACGCGCATGGGTCACGCGATCCGCCGACCCCTATGACAGGCGGGCACGCCAGCTGCATCTGACAGAAACAGGAGCAGCTTTGCAGGGCTTTGCCTATGCCGAGGTATGCGACCATGAGGAAAGCTTTCTGCAACATCTTGATGGTGACGAACGCGCCCAGCTTATCGCCTTACTGTCCAAGATCAGGCAGCCAGCCGGCCAAGGCTGACGACCTATTTAGTGACAAGGAACGCCGTTAAATCTGGTGAGAGGAGCACTTCCAAATGATTGATCTCGACAGCATCCGGGCCATCGATATCCATACCCATGCAGAGGAACCGTGCGGCAATCACGCGGATGACGGGTATGACGATCTGCAATCCACGATGGCGAAATATTTCCGCGCACCCTGGCAACACCCGCCGACCATCGAAGAGACGGCGGCGCATTATCGTGAGCAGAACATCGCCGCCGTGATCTTTCCCGTAGATGCCGAGCGCGAGACCGGATATCGGCGATATGCCAATGAGGAAGTGGCTGAAATCGCCGCCGCCAACAGCGATGTGCTGATCCCCTTTGCCTCAATCGACCCGTGGAAGGGCAAGATGGGTGTTCGCGAGGCACGCCGTCTGATGCAGGATTACGGCATTCGCGGCTTCAAGTTCCATCCGACCTTCCAGGGATTTTATGCAAATGACCGGATGGCCTATCCACTCTATGAGGCGATTGAAGAGAATGGCGGCATTGCCCTGTTCCACACCGGGCAGACGGGGGTGGGCTCCGGCATGCCGGGTGGCAACGGCATGCGCCTGAAATTCAGCAACCCCATGTATATGGATGATGTGGCCGTAGACTTTCCTGATCTGAAGATCATCCTCGCCCACCCGTCCTTCCCCTGGCAGGAAGAGGCGTTGGCGGTCGCCCAGCACAAGCCGAATGTCTATATCGACCTGTCTGGCTGGTCGCCCAAATATTTTCCCGAAATCCTTGTGCGATATTGCAACTCGATCCTGAAGAAGAAGGTGCTGTTCGGATCGGACTGGCCGATGATCACGCCGGAGCGCTGGCTTCATGATTTCGAGAACATCGCCATCAAGGATGAAATCCGGCCCGACATCATCAAACATAACGCGGCCCGTCTTCTCGGTCTGGGGGATAAGCTCTCGTGAAGGATTTTAAATCCCCGACTGACGAGATTTTGTTTTCCCTTCATCATGTTGCTGATGCCGGGGCCTCAGATGCGCATGACCCGGGCCTGGCCGCCGATGCCCTGAACCAGTTTGCAACATTTGCCGAACAGGTTATCGCACCGACCAACCGCACTGGCGATCAACAGGGATGCCGCCTTGAGAATGGGCGGGTGAGAACACCGGACGGGTTTCCCGATGTCTTTCAGCAGACAGCGAAAGGCGGGTGGCTTGGCCTGACGGTTCCTGAGGCGTATGGCGGCATGGAGCTGGACCGGCTGACAGCTGCCGGCATTTCGGAAATTGCGACAGGTGCCAACCACGCGTTGCAGATGGCCACAGGCCTGTTGCCGGGGGCGGTGTCTACCCTGCTTCGTTTCGGAACCGAGGAACAGAAACAGCGCTGGATTCCGCGTCTGGCTGACGGGCGAACATTGAATACCATGTGCCTGACCGAGGCCGGTGCTGGATCAGACCTGTCGCGTGTGCGCACAAAGGCAGAGCATCAGGGTGATGGCTGGCATCTTTCTGGCGAGAAGATCTTCATCTCCAACGGTGACCAGGATCTGAGCGAAGACATCCTCCACTTTGTTCTGGCGCGAAGCCGCCCTGATGAAACCGGAACGAAGGGGCTGTCATTGTTCCTGTGCTCATCGCAAATCAGCAGCGGCCGCAATGATGTCCGCGTTGCCCGCATCGAGGACAAGCTTGGCATACATGGATCGCCGACTTGTCAGCTTGTTTTTGATGGTGCCCAGGCTGAGTTGATCGGTGAGGAAGGAGGCGGACTTGCCGCCATGTTCACCCTGATGAACCATGCCAGGATCGATGTGGCATTGCAGGGCGTCGCCCACGCGGCGCGTGCCTGGGACATTGCCGCAAACTATGCAGGTGAACGCACGCAGGGGCGACGTTCCGACGGATCGCCGGCCATGCTGTCTGACCATGCCGATGTCCGGCAGATGCTGGACGAGCAACGCGCCCTCGCGGTCGGGGCCAGGGCCATGTGCCATCTCGCCCTTGTCGTTCTCGGTGATCCGGATCAGCTCCCGCTTGCCGATTTCATGACCCCGATTTGCAAGATTTTTGCCACAGAGGCTGGCATCAGGGCAGCCGATCTCGGGATACAGGTGCTTGGTGGCTATGGCTATCTCGAGGAATATGACATCGCACAGACATGGCGCGACGCCCGCATAACCTCAATCTATGAAGGGGCGAATGGCATCCATGCGCTGACGGCGGCAACGCGTGGATTGATGGCACATGGGGGTGCTGGTGCAGATGCGTTCGTCAGCTTCATCATGACGCTTGGCGCTGATGCCGCGCCAGTCAATTCATGCCTTGCCGATTGGCAGGATATGCGGGCCGGCATTTTGGCGCACCAAGGTGTGCCAGCAAACGCACGGCTGTTTGCCAATCTGACGGCGGACTTGTTTTTCCGCGCCGCATGGGTCCGGATTGGCAGCGTTGCAGTGGGAACAGAATTCGAGGAGGAGTTTCAACAACTCTCGCAGAAGGTGCTGAACAGCCCCATGCCGTTGCCACGGTTCAGTGCGTAACACAAAATCAGGATCGCTGGCCTGACCCATGCCTGATGCGCACATGCTGGCTGCGGCAAAGCTGCTGCGCATCAAACCGGAACAATCACAGAGCGAGTCTGCAGCCGCACCGACTTTCCCGAACAGCGAAGAATGCTCATGGAGGCGCGGGACCGGTATCCTGTCAAGTAACTGTCGCCAGACGAATAAGCGCCTGTGAGCAGAGCACAGGATATCTGGGGCACTATTATGATGTCTGTTGAATGATCTGGGCGGCCAGCTGTTCCAGCAACTGTTTTCGCTGCGCGTCAAATTCGGCCAGTTTGTCCTGTAATATTTCCGAGGAGAAAGACACAACCGAACCAGCACTCTCACAGACGGCCCTGGTTTCGCGAACAGATTTACCGGCAAGGAGTTCGGTAAAACCGAACATCGTGTTTGGTGCAATGGATGAAAGAAGTTCGCCCTCACGCGATCTGATCCGAACGACGCCGCGCTGCAAGATAAAGCACTTGTCTATCTTGTTTCCGAAATCAAAGAGAACCTGACCCGAATGAATAATCTCGATGTTTCCTGCCATGTCAGTTCCGGACCTCCTGGACGGTGTCGTTTATCTTTCTGAGTGTGTCGAACAGCGCCTCATCCAGAACCAATAAAAGAAAAAGGAAGCTTGAATTATCTGTCTTTCCCGTGCTGGTTAGTATGATGCAGCTGGCCATAAGGTGATCCATGAAATTTGGATGTTCGTCGAGAACTTCCTCATCGAACTGCATTGTGCACAGCGTCTTTGACAGCAAATCCTGGTCGGATATGTCTGACAGGGCGTCATTTGTGACGAGGTTGGCCAGCCATTCTTCGACCCCGCGCCCCAGAAGCAGTTCCCGCCTGTCGCCCGCTATGAAGCCGACATGATGATTTTCCAGCAATGTGGCCAGCAAGCTGCCCATCGCTGCTGCCCGGTCTGCACTTGTGAGAGCTGAAAGCACTTTTTCAAAGATCGCTGCGTCCTGATCCAGCAGATCAGTCAGCTGATGAAGACGCTGGCTTGCTTCAGCAGATTGATCAATCCACTGCAGAAGCTGCGCAATTGTCAGCAGGTCATTTTTCGTCTTCGCAAGCCTGATACGCTCATCCAAAGCGGGCGCAACGATGCGCTGAGACTGAACAAGCCCGTCATCTTCGGCGTCATTCAGCGATGGCACGACAAGGTTTAGCAGCGACATTGACTTGATGATTGATGTTTCATCATTCAGATCAATCGCTGTGACAGTGCTGTGAAGCCCTTCAAGGCTGTCCACCAGCGGATCGTTGATCAGCGCGGATTTGTACATATCCACGTGGCTGACATCCTGCGGACACTGCGCGAGAGCTGAAAACAGCGAGATACAGTTTTTCCTCAGACCCGCCTGGTTATCCAAATCCATGAACGAGCCAAAATCAAAATGATCGGTCATTGGAAGTGACCCTCCATGTCTTTCAGGGAATGCCTTGCAGGATTATCGATCTCAAGAGCGCAGACATGTTCTTGTCCACGCCATTCAACAAACCGCTGATGTCTTCATATGAGAAAGCTGTCAGTTCGCAGTCATCAACAGCTATTGCGCTGGTCAGTTGCTGATCTGGTATCAGCACGCCGCAAATTCCGAAAAACTCACCGCCCGACGCGGTGAAATTGCTGACCCGCTTTGTGCCATACTTGCCTTTGACCTTACCCGAGATAACAAAATAGCACTGGTCGACAGGTTCAATTAACGATCCTTTTTTCACATGAATTCTGGAAGTTTTAAAAAGATCATCAACAAACATTGACTCGCCCATCCAAAAGATACCGTAATATAAGTGTTACTGCATATAGCCTCAGGAGGCTGCCGTGAATGTTATTCAGAAATCATTGCTTGATCTAATACCACTAACGGTCGTAGCCGTAGTCATTGCATTAATATCAGCTAACACAGTCCGGGATGTTTCACAAACATATGACAACATAATTTCTGTAGAAGCTGAAGTGCTCGTCAATCTCCGTGATGCCCAGAACGCTATTTTACAGTGGAATGCGGATGTAAAAGAAGGCGCAAGCCTTGTTCGGAATAATGGCGATAAGGCAAAAGAGAAATTTCAGTCTGCAACATTTACTATCGATGAATATCTTTTCAATCTGAGAAGTGCGCGCCAGACCATTGAAACTTTCCTGACGCAGGCTGCAGCCGGCAAGGACGGGCCCTCAAAAAATAAGGCAAATGATCCGAAGGCATTATCGGCTGTTGATCTGCTGAATGACAGCGAGATGTCACTGTCTGAAATTTTGGCCTTGATCGATGGTCTGGAGACCGAGGCGCTGGCGATCAATGTCCAGCAGCTTCGTATCAGCAAGCTGTCCTTGGGGACGGGGGCAGAATTTGATCGGGCGGTGTCTGAAATGGGTGCCGCACAGAACAAGCTGGGCGATCTGGTGATCCTGGCGCTGAGTGCCAACGCACGTGCGGCGCAGAGCGTCTCTGCCGTAGGCAGTGATCTCATCGGAGATGTCCAGGTACTAAACAAGATCAACCTTGATGTTCTGGATATCGAGAATGTTCTGTTCGACATCGAAGACATCAGAAAAAAGCTTACAAAGTTGTGGGGCAGCACAGAAAACAAGCAGATCGCGAGACAATCGGCCTACATCACCATGCTCAAGGCGCGCCTTTCGGCGCTCGACTTTCTGATTGAAAAAGTCAAGGGCAGTGAGGTCGAGATCAAGGATCTGATTGCTTCACGAGCCAATGTGATCAATGGCAAGGACCGGCTGAGTCTGTTTATCAATCTGGACTATGCGAGCAAGTCCCTTGCCGCCGTCGTCGAGCTCAAAAGTGCTGTCGATGAATTTCAGACAATTGGAAAAAAGTCGCTTGAGAACCTCCTCGAAGTGAGCGAAATCGTCGAAGAGACAGATGCGGCGGCACAAGCTAATGATCGAAGACTTACGACAACTTTAGAGCTTGTAAATAAACGCATTGATCGCCTTCGCGAGACAACCAGCGAGACGGTCAGTGCGCGGCAGCTGAATGTCTGGGCCCTGACAATCGCAGGTATTCTGGCGGCGCTTGGAATTGGTTTTCTGGTAGCAAGGGTCACCATTCTCAACCCCATGATGGTCCTGACCAATGTTGCGCGGGAAATTTCTGAAACAGGGAATTTCTCAAAGCGGATAGGCATCTCCTCAACCGATGAGATCGGCAAGGCGTCGCGGGCCATCGACAAGCTTTTGGACAATACGCAAGGAGCGTTCCTTGAGATCGAGAGTCTGTTCTCGAAGGTGGCAGAGGGCAATCTTGCGGCCCGAATGCCAGAACATTATGCTGGTGATATTGGCCGTGCCTCAGATCACATTGCCACATCGCTTGGCCGCCTTTCATCAACGCTTGAAAAGATTCTGCTTGATGTCCAGCAGGTTGCCAGCGCTTCCGCCAGTGCGGGCGAGGCTGTTGGCCAGATTGCTGATGGTGCCAGAGCGCAGGTCGAAGCAACCAAGGGCATTCAGGACCGGATGTCTACCTCTGCTGAAATTGCCGGTTCTGTGGATGAGAGTGCGAAATCCACCTCTGCTGCAGCTGCGAATGCAACGAAGGTGGCGGCACTCGGCTCGACAGTTGCCGGGGACATGGTTTCGATCATGGGCAATATTCAGGAGAACAGCTCAAAGATCAGCGAGATTGTCGACCTTATTCAGGATATTGCACAGCAGACGACAATGCTGGCGATCAACGCATCCATCGAATCTGCGCGCGCTGGTGAGGCCGGCCGAGGATTCTCGGTCGTCGCCACGGAAGTAGGCAAGCTTGCGGACAGATCATCCTCTTCGGTCAAAAACATTCTTGAGCTGACCACAGCTGCGGATGACCAGGCCAATCGCGGTACAACGCAGATGGGTGAACTTCAGAGTGAGATGCTGCGCATTGGTGAAACGATCAACGAAATCGAAAGGATGATGGCAGCCATCGTTCAGGAATCAACCAAGCAGCGTGAGGCACTGGATCAGGTAGAGGAAGCAACAAACAATCTGGAGCGTATTGGTGAAGCCAACGCTGTTGCGGCTGAAGAAATCACCGCTTCCATGTTGCAACTGTCTCGCATTGCATCGAATGCAAAATCCAGCATTGATGAATTCAGTCTTGGGCAGAGCGAACATGATGATGAGCTGCCAACTGATGACAGCGAAACCGGAAATGAAGGCAACGATGAAATCGCGAACGCTGACGGTGTGCCTAATGATCAATAAATCCGGAATTGCAGAATCGCGTTTATCGGCTCAATCGCGTTTAGGATAGGATGGTTTTGTTTGGACCAGTCCGAAATTGAGACTGAACAATTTCTGATGGCAAAGAGTTGCGGTCGTCTTTGTGCGATCGCCAAGCCACGTGTGGCTGCCGTTTTGACGGCAGACGAATTCGTGCGGCTGGCTTATCTGCCAAGACCCCTGTCAGGCATTGGCCAATATTCAGGCCATGCAATCCTGATCGCTGATATGGGCCAGCTGCTGGGATTGAAAAGACGATCTGAACATATCGTAAAATTCTGGATTGTGGTGAGTGAGCGAAACCGGCAGGTGGTTCTGCAGATTGATGATGTTTTCGGATTCGAGCCATTGGTACCGCTGGCGGTCGCCCGAAAGCACCGATTGCTGGCTGGCAGCTTTACATCCTCCGACCAGAAAACCGGTGACATCATCAATGTATCTGCGTTTCTGGACAGCGTGTTCTCTGCTGCAGACGGGCAGGACACGCTTAACAAAAGTGTGAGTGGTGTCAGCGGCGTGCAGGTGCAGCAGGAAACTGCAGCCATGTTGACCATGCTGACTTTCCTGGTGAATGGCAGCCCGTTTTCGATCGATATTGACCAGGTGCTGAGGGTATCGCTTTTGCGGAACCATGATTTCATCGGGACCAAACAAAGGAACGGCGCGGGAACGATAATTTTTGATGATCTGGTATGTCCCTATCTGGGAGGCGATGCGCCGATCTGCCTTGTTCTTGTCCAGCTTGAGGACAAAGAGGACCAGCAGGAGCGCGCGCCCAGGGTCTTTGTGGTCGGTGCCGACGGGTTGGCTAGCATCAGCCATGTGGCAGCGGAGTCGGTCTACAAGATGAATGATCGTCTCGACAAAAATGAGCAGATTGAAACGGGGCATGAAGACCCTGTTGAATTGCTGGAAGGTGCGTGCGTATCAGGTTTCAGCAAGGATGATACGCCATTCAAGATCATCAATCCGGAACGGCTGGCCTATCTGAAGCTCATTCAGGAAAATGCGCCGCGCCCAGACATACAGCAAATTCAGCTTCAGGAATCTGATGCCAAGATCGGATATCTGAAAATACCTACACAACAGTTTTCCTTGTTGCTGGCCTTTACGAGTCTCAGAAAGATTACGTCAATGGACTCCGTGGATGTGTCGCCGGAAAATGGGCAGACGGCCTGGTCGCACGTGGAAATTTCCGGTGAGGTTATGGCGGTTTTCAATTTGATGGCCGTGCTGGGAATCAAGGATAAAAGACCGCCCGCCTTTATCGCAGTTCTGAGTATGGACCATTTTCAGGTGGCGCTGACGATTCCTGATTTAAGTACAACCTTTCTGCACATCCCGTCATCACTGTCTGATGCAGCCAACGACCGGAATGACGCGGCGATGCCCGACAGGAATGATGCGCTGTTTCATCGTGTGTCGGCCCAAGCACTGAAGGTGGATGAGACCCTATGTTACCTTGTTGATCCGCATAGCCTGCAGGCACGTCTGAAAGATCTGGCTGTATGAAGGTCGGGCTGGTAGATGATTCCGCCTTTATGAGGATGGTGCTGCGCCAAATTCTGAGCGCGGCTGATGATATCGATGTGGCATGGGAAGCGGCGGATGGTGATGCGGCGATCACCTGCAATGCCGAGACTGCAGTCGACCTGATTATAACAGATATGGAAATGCCGCGCTGCGACGGGTTGCAGCTGCTCACCCGGCTGAAATCTGGGAATGTCGCGACCGAATGCCTGATTATCAGCAGCTTTCATGCCCAAGGAGGTGAGAAGATCATAGAGGCAATGCGCATTGGCGCAGCCGGTTTTCTGCCCAAGAGCGCGATTGGCGATACCGTCAATCTGGATGATTTCCGCAGACGGCTGATCGCCTGGGTCCGTCTATTCGGCGAGGAACCGCTGAAGTCTGTGCCGTATGAACATGCGCCGCAGCTTGCCACGGTTGAGAACACCGGCGCACTACAAAGCAATGCGGATTTTCTGGTTATAATCGGGTCGGCGGGATCCCTTGGTCCTCTTGAGGAGATTTTGCAGGTCTGCACCGACCTGGAGTGGCCGCTCATTGTGGCCGTTCACATGCCGGCTGACATGGAAACAACGCTGATCAACCGTATCTTCAAAGATGTGCCGTCTGACAAGCGGCCGGACATCCATCTGGATAATGTACCGCGTTCCGGTGGCACGGTCACTTTTCTGCGCGGCGGCGCGCTGTCGAAGCTTTCCCATACGGGCGACGAGATTGCCATTCAATACCAGTCAGCAGACAGCGGACGTGATATATTCGCGCCCAACATCGATGACTTTCTGGAATCTTGTCTGGCTGTCGGTTTTCTCTGTGACGTTGTGGTTCTCAGCGGGCTGTGCCGGGATGGTGTTGCCGGTGCCTTGCGACATCGCATGAATGGCGGCTTGCTGATGGTTCAGGATACAGCTACCGCGATAGCTAAATCGATGCCTGCCGCTGTCGCCGAAAGCGGTGGGGCCCATGTCATGGCAACGTCTCAGGCCATGGCAGAAATTTTGGCAAGAACCTACAAAAGACATAAAGATGCGAGGTTGTTATGAGTTTAGCCGAAACCAAGAAAGTTCTGATAGTCGACGACAGCAAGATGATGCGTGTGCTGCTGGCCAGGGTGGTCAAGTCAGACCCGTCTTTTGAAGTTGCTGGTGAGGCTGACAATGGACAGGCTGCCATTGATCTGCTGTCTGAAACATCTATTGATCTGGTGCTGCTGGATATTGAGATGCCGGTTATGAACGGCGTTGAGGCGTTACGCCAAATTCGGCTGAAGCACGATATCAAGGTGATCGTTGTCTCATCGCTTGCACAGGTGGCCAGTGTTCAGGCGGCCGAAGTCAAACAGCTTGGTGTTGACGGTATTGTCGACAAGCCCGGCGGTGCGCTGGACCCTTCTCTGGCTGCCACAAAAGGTCAGGAACTGATTTCCCTGATGCGTGAGGTAACAGGGTTGAATTAGGCCAGCAGAATTCCAGGATTTGAAAGCCGGGACTTGGGGTTCCGAATTCAGACCTGTCCACACATTGGAACGTTTGATGAGTGATGATTTTGAAGATGATTTGTGGGTATTATTCGAGGCAGAGTCCCTCGAACATTGTACGAGCTGTGAAGATCATCTTTTTGGTGATGACGAAGAGACCACGCCAGGTGAAAGGCTGAACAAACTCTTTCGGGCTTTTCATTCGCTGAAGAGCCTGGCTTCATCAATGGGTATGCAGAACATGGTGGAGTTGGCACACGCGTGTGAGGATATCCTCGGTGCCGCTCGAAACGGTCATCTTTCGATTACATCAGACATAAAATCGGGCCTGATCGAAGCTACAGATCTCATGCGCCAGCTTGTGGTTACCACTGTTGCGCAGCGCAAACCAGCAATGATTGACGGGGTTATAAGCTGCCTCGAAAATCTGAAAATGATCGCGGCGGGCAGTGAGACCGCAGCCGAGCCTGACAGTCTGGTGTCAACGAATTCTGCAGTGCCGGCGAACAACACGCAGGACGAAGCCGCTGATGGCAGTGATGCGTCTTCAGGTCAATCGGGCGGCGCACAGGCGTCATCCGACAGGTTTGTGAGGGTGGCTTCTGACAGCCTGGACAATCTGTTTCGCTTGTCTGGCACCCTGGTGGCAAAGGCAGCTGTTCTGGCAAAGATCACTCATAATGCTGCCGACGTGACAGCTGGTTTGCTGGCTGACCAGTCGCAGCAACTGATCGAGATACGCAATCAGCTGGAAAAAGTGTCAAGGGATATTGATTTTCTGAACACGGCCGTTGCCGATCTCAGGCTGGTGCCACTGGACGATCTCGCGCGGCGTCTTCGCCGGACAGCGTTCGATACAGCGCGCAAGGTCAACAAGGACATTGAGCTGGCAGTCGATGGTGAGGAGATGAGGGCTGACCGGGCGATCGTGCGAACGCTGACAGACCCGCTGCTGCACATGGTGCGCAATGCTGTAGATCACGGTCTGGAAGCGCCTGCCGGACGTGGCGACAAGCCACAAGCGGGAAAGGTGCAGATATCCTTTTCACGATCGGGCAGTAGTCTGAAAATTCTGATCAAGGATGATGGCCGCGGACTTGATGTGGAGCGTATCCGCCAGATCGCTATAGAGCGGCGGCGGCTGACCGCGTCAGAAGCGAACGAGATGTCCGACTCGCAGATGCAAAGACTTATATTCGAGCCCGGATTTTCCACTGCAAGCCAGCTGGATGATACATCCGGCCGCGGGGTGGGCATGGATGTGGTGTTTCGCAATATCTCGCTTCTTGGCGGCGAGATTGAGATTGCCAGTGATGTTGGCAAGGGCACGGCGTTTTCTATCACCGTCCCCGGTGCAACCAGTACAGAAGCATGCGTGGTTCTTTCGGCATTGACGCCGATCTATGCAATTCCGTCGCGCGTTGTGGTCTGGATCAAGTCAGCTGGTGAACTTGAAACAGAACAACGGCGAGGCATTGAATATGTGCACCATGAGAACCACCAGATTCCCATTCAGCAGGTTCATATGTTGACCGGCTCGCAGCAGAACACGACAAGTTTGACTGACGTGAAAATCATTCTTTTGCATGTACTGGGATTTTACTTTGCACTGAAATACCAGGGCGGGGTTGAGTTTGCCGACCTTGTGTTCGAAGAGCCTGACTTGTTTATCAGCAAGCTGCCCATGGTGTCTGGAACGACAATAACTGATGCGTCCAATGTCATCTTCCGATTGGACGTCGAGAAGCTTGACCAGATGATGCATGACAGGTCCTGACAGGTGGACGATCTGTTCATAATAGCCAGATGGAATGCGCAATATTTTGCCTGTGCGGAAGCAGACACGAAAGAAATTCTTGGTGGGCTGAATCAGGGCAGTCAAAGTCGAGGTGAAGAGGATGCCAGAGACGTTCAAAAGCATCATTTGTTTGCAGATCATGCGCTGGTGGAGTGCAACTTCGGTATCCTTCTAAACGACAATCAAATAGTGCCAAGTGACGATATTCCATCGCGGGTTTCGGCGACATTTTTGCCGCTGGACCCATATGGCGGTACGATCCTGAAAGACATCACCGGTATTATCCAGATTGACGAGGGTACATTCGCCCTTGTGCTGGCGCCTTCAAAAAACGATGCCAGAGGGGGATCGCTTGGAACAGGCCTTGATTAATGATCTTGCCAAAATGATTGAGCAGGGCACCGGCATTGATATTCGCAAGCAGAATTTCACCCGGCCAGTTGTTCTGGAATTGAGGCACTGGCTCGACAAGACATCTGGCGAGCCGGACTGGTCTCATGTTGCACATCACTTCGTAAACCAGGAAACATCGTTTTTTCGCAGCCATCTGGTTTGGCGGGCTTTGGATGATCTGCTGGACCGAGATGTGAAGCATGTCTGGTTTGCAGGTTGTTCGTCTGGTGAAGAAGCCTATTCATTATTGCTTCTAGCCAGTCAGAAAAATACCAATCCTGTCCCCGGAATAACAGCAACCGACCTGAGCCAGCGGTCGATAGAAAGTGCTATGGACGGCCATTACCTGATCCATCGGAAATCCGAGCAATCAGCCATCGAGACATTTTCGGGAACGCGTCTGTTCGAGATGTCTGTCGACGGTTCCAATTTACAGGCTGTCGTACAAATGTCCGAAAAAGCGCGTGAACAGATAGACTTTTCCAGTCAGAACCTATTACAGAGCGGCTTTCGAGACGCTTTTGATCTGATCATCTGCCGTAATGTTCTTGTGCATATGAGTGATGCCAGCCAGGCGATTGTGCTTGACCGCCTGAGCCAAGCCCTGATGCCTGGCGGCTTCCTGATCCTTGGTGATTCAGATCCTCGCCCCTCTGATCTCAGCCCGGTAGAAATCGGCGGGCTGTTGCTATGGTCACAGAATCGCAGAGAACATGGATAGACTCTCGGTACTTTATGGTTTTGCAGACTTGGCGAGATCAGGAGAAGGCACCGACCGCATCGGCATGTCGGAAGAGTTTCAGAAGTTCGTGATGCGAGGTAACGCGCCTGGGACTTGTATTGCATCAAAGGTCAGCACTGGTCAGGTCTCCGAGGCAACTTAATTGCAGGACAATCCAAGGTTTATCTCAGCCGCGATCCTTCTCATTTTTTTCGAGAATTTTGATAGCTTCATGGTGAACTTCTTCGCCGGCCTGGCTCATACCCCGTCGCCTTGCCGGGTTGGGAAGCGCGTCGAACACGGTTCTGAATGAATCTCGTTTCTGTATCTTGCGCGAACAGCTCCCAAGATGAGACAGGTCATCCCACATCCATTCAAAGCCAAGTTCGTTCAATCTGGAAACAAAAGGGGTCAGGGCGGCATCTGCAAGACCATGTTCAGGGCCAGTCAGGAAGGTCGATTTATCTAACGCAACCTCAATCTCAGCAAGCATGGTTGCAAGCGTGCGCAGCCACCAGAATTGACGATTTGGAAGGGTGGCTATCAAGTACGATGTCCTGTCGCCAAAGGTAAGTACGCAAATCCTGATTGCTTAATGGAACGCTGCACTTGTTCAGTAACAAGTCTTACAGGTCCTGAACCAACATGGTCGGCCGTTCCTGAGCCGCCCTGCCATTCGCGTATCAACTCACCGTTGCTGTTAACATAATGGCGCAGAAATGTGCGCGCTTGCTGTGATTTTTCATGGCGCATGCATCCTTTATTCTGAAAAACGCGTGACCAAAATAGGTTTTGAAGGTGGATAAAAAGTGGTTACGCAAGTGCGCGATACAGCCAAATAACTGTATTTTATGTATTTATGGAGATGGGTGGTGCCCAGGAGAAGACTCGAACTTCCACGGCCTAATGGCCACTGGCACCTGAAGCCAGCGCGTCTACCAATTCCGCCACCTGGGCACAGGGACGGTGCGGGCCAAAGAGCCGGCACGGTTGGTTCACATCGGAACGGCGCGCAGAATACCCGCCACCCGCCGCATGTCAACTGAATCCGTTACATTCGAATGCGCGATACAGCCCTTTGTCGGCGTTGTTTGCCACTGCGTCACATTCGGTACTGGACGAAAGCAGTCTGTTGCCGGTAATTAAAGGACGAATTTGCGGAACAGAAGCAACTTGCTGGGGGCGGGTATGGACAAAACGGTAGCAGTGATTGGCGGTTCCGGTTTTGTTGGCCGGGCCGTGGTGGAAATGCTGGCGCGCGAAGGTGCGCGGGTTATCGTGTTGTGCCGTAACGCAGAGCGCGCAAAGTTCCTGAAACCGATGGGCGTTGTGGGCCAGGTATCTGTGGTCGCTGGCAACGCGCTGAGTGATGATGATCTGGAGATGGTTATTGCGCCAGCCGATGCCGTGGTCAATCTTGTCGGAATTCTGTTTGAAGGCGGCGGCCAGCGTTTCAACGCCTTGCAGGCTGAACTGCCCGGCCGGATCGGGACGCTTGCGGCAAAGCATGGCCTCTCGGATGTTGTTCATCTGTCGGCAATTGGTGCTGATACGGGCTCAAAGAGCCTGTATGCCCGCAGCAAGGGCATGGGTGAGGCGGCGTTGCACAAGGCGTTCCCCGATGCGGTGATACTGCGCCCGTCGATTGTTTTCGGGCCGCGCGACGGGTTCTTCAATCGGTTTGCCAGCCTTGCCATGCTGGCCCCGGGATTGCCGCTGCCCGGCGGCGGGTCGATGAAGATGCAGCCAGTCTATGTGGGCGATGTGGTTGATGCGGTTGCTGTTGCGCTGGGAATGCGCAAGCCCGCAAAGATGGCCCGCGGCAAAACAATTCGCGGAAGCATCTTCGAGCTTGGTGGTCCGGAAATTTTTACCTTTCGCGAGCTGATGCAGGTCACGCTGTCGGCAATCAATCGTCGCCGTCTTCTGGTGCCGGTGCCATTGCCATTGATGTCGCTTGGCGCGCTGTTTACAGGCTTGCTGCCCAATCCGCCATTGACCCGCGATCAGGTGCGGTTGCTGGCTGTGGATAATGTCGTGTCAGATGCCGAGATGGGATGCGCTGAACTGGGCATCACACCAACACCTGTAGGCACCATCATCCCGGGGTATCTGTCGTCATTCCGGCCCGGTGGACAATTTTCGCGGCGCGGCTGACACGTTTCCGGGTATTACAAAGCCCGGCTGGCAATGATGTGGCTGCGGTAGCAAGCGGTGGTCACGCCGGCATGGCAGTTCACGCCGGCATTGTCAGATCAGGCCTGTCATTATCGCCGCCAGCAACACACCGCCAAGAACCAGACGGTACCAGACAAAAATTGTGAAATTAGTGCGCGCCAGAAGCCGCATCATCCAGCCGATAGCAAGCAGCGCAAACACAAATGACAGCACCATCACAACGCCGGCATCAAGGCCGAGCTGCGTATCCCCCGCTGCGGCGATTTCAAGGCCCTTTAACAGACCCGCACCGGCAATGGCCGGGATCGACAACAGTAAAGAGAAGCGCGCCGCCGCCAACCGGTCAAAGCCGAGATAGCGTGCCGCCATCATGGTGACACCGGACCGCGATGCACCGGGGATGAGCGCCGCGCATTGCACAAGCCCGATCATCAATGCTGTTCCGATTCGCATATCGGCAAGGCGGCGGGTCAGCGCACCAACGCGGTCCGCTTGCCACAACAATCCGGCAAAGACCAGGTTTGAGATCGCAAGTGTCATGGGGCTTGTCAGCCAGGCCGGGTCCGCCGCATTGACGACAAAGCCGATAATGATCACCGGAATGGTGGCAATGATCAGGCTTGCAATCAGCCGGCGCTGGCCAATGTCTCCACCTGGCAGCATGGCGCGCAGCATGGCCAGCAGATCGGTGCGCAGATACCACATAACAGCACCAAGGGTGCCGACATGCGCGGCCACATCAATGGCCCGGCCCTGATAGGGGTGATCGGTGATCATCGGAATCAATGCCAGATGTCCTGAGGATGAAACCGGCAGGAATTCAGTCAGACCCTGAATGACGGCAACGAGGATCAGTAAGGTAAGGGGCATCGCGTCATTCTTTCATCGCATCATTGGCACGGTGACAGCCGGCAGCATAACCAACCCCACCATAAATGTGGGCCTTATGTCTTTGCGTCAGACGCTTTCGAAACCCATGACTGCATGCCGCAAAATCCATGCGGCGTCAAATCATGGTGAGACGGCGCCCAAACCGCCAGATTATGGTGAAAATAGTATCGAAACGGACCTAAAATAGAGTTCTCTCTTCCCTCGCTCTTTCGGGCCTGCGAGAAAGCTTGCATTTTTCAAATAAAAAGGGTAACAATTGCTGACTATTTATGACGTGGTGCCCGCAAGGGCCGGTGGACAGCCAGAGTGGTGGGTGTGCCGGCACTGGACCCACGTCTTTTTTTACCGGATGAGATCTGGTGAAGCGAGGACCGACATGTCGAAAAAGATGCTGTCATTTGTGACGACAGGCAAGGAAACGCCATCCAAGCGTGAAGCGGACGTGCGGGTTGAGGACTTTGGCGAAATCTATGATGAGTTTGACAAGGATGTCGCAGAAACGCAGGCGTCGCGCTGTTCACAGTGCGGGGTGCCGTTCTGCCAGATCAATTGTCCGCTGCATAACAACATCCCGGACTGGCTGATGCTGACCGCCGAAGGGCGTATGGAAGAGGCGTACAAGCTGTCGGCGCAGACGAATAACATGCCGGAAATCTGTGGTCGCATTTGCCCCCAGGATCGCCTGTGCGAAGGCAGCTGTGTGATTGAAAAAGGGTTCGAATCGGTCACGATCGGCGCTGTCGAAAAGCATATCACCGAAACAGCCTTTGAAAATGGCTGGGTGCAGCCACCGCAGCCAGTCGCAGAGCGCAGCGAATCGGTTGGCATTATTGGCGCGGGGCCGGCCGGTCTTGCTGCCGCTGACATGCTGCGCCAGCAAGGCTATCAGGTGACAATCTATGATCGGTATGACCGCGTTGGCGGACTGCTGATCTATGGCATTCCAGGCTTCAAGCTGGAAAAGCATGTGGTCGAGCGGCGTCACAAGCTGCTGGTAGATGGCGGTGTTACCTTTCAGCTGAATGTGAATATCGGTACAGACCGCAGCTTTGAGGATGTGCGCGCTGCTCATGACGCTGTTCTGATTGCCACTGGCGTTTACAAGGCACGCGACATTTCGGTGCCGGGTGTCGGGCTGGGCGGGGTTGTGCCGGCACTGGACTATTTGACGGCATCGAATCGCAAAAGCCTTGGCGATGACGTAGCCGCCTTTGAAAGTGGTGAGCTGAATGCCGAAGGGCGGAATGTTGTTGTTGTTGGCGGCGGCGACACTGCGATGGATTGTGTGCGCACGGCCATCCGCCAGAATGCGAAGTCTGTAAGCTGCCTGTATCGCCGTGACCGCGCCAATATGCCAGGATCGCAGCGTGAAGTTGCCAATGCCGAAGAAGAGGGCGTTGTCTTCAAATGGTTGTCAGCCCCGCAGGCCTTTCTTGGCGACAATCATGTGCGCGCTGTGCAGGCCCAGAAAATTCATCTTGGCCAGCCAGATGCAACGGGTCGGCAGGTGCCGCAGATCATTGACGGGTCAGCCCACGAAATTGAGGCTGATCTGGTCATCAAGGCTTTGGGATTTGATCCGGAAGACCTGCCGCAGATGTTTGATGCGCCAGCCTTGCAGGTGTCCAAGTGGGGCACCATCAGCATTGACTGGCAGACCATGATGACCAGCCTTCCGGGTGTTTTTGCCGCTGGTGACATTGTGCGCGGCGCATCACTTGTCGTTTGGGGTGTGCGTGACGGTCGCGATGCTGCCGATGCCATCCATTCCTATATCATGGCGCAATCCGAAGCGCCGCAGGCGGCTGTGGCCGGCGCCTGATCGCCCAACAAGGATAAAGATCATGTCAGACAAGATCCGTTTTGATGCAGACAGCTATCTGTCCCGCCGTGCTGCCAATGAAGCAAAGCTGGCGACGGCCGGTGTGTACGCGCCGGACATGGAACATGATGCCTGCGGTGTGGGATTTGTTGCCGCGCGCGATGGCAAGCCCACTCGCGCGGTGGTTGATGCGGCGATCGAGGCGTTGCAGGCCATCTGGCATCGCGGCGCTGTTGATGCTGATGGTATGACCGGTGATGGTGCCGGAATCCATATCGAAATTCCGCGGGATTTCTTTATCGAGCATATTGCCCGCACCGGGCATGATGATGATGGTGGCCGGCTTGCGGTGGGTATGGTCTTTCTGCCACGAACCGATCTTGCCGAGCAGGAACGGTGCCGGTGCATCGTCGAACAGGAAATTTTGGCCGTTGGACATTCGATCTATGGCTGGCGGCAGGTGCCGGTGGATGTTCACGCGCTTGGCGACAAGGCAAATGCAACGCGTCCGGAAATCGAACAGATCATGTTCTCGATGCCGGCCGGTCTGGGTGAAGAAGAGGCAGAGCGCCAGCTTTATGTCGTGCGTCGCCGGATCGAAAAAGCGGTGACTGCCGAATTGATCAGCGACTTCTACATCTGTTCAATGTCCAGCCGGTCAATTATCTACAAGGGCATGTTTCTGGCCGAGCAGGTGACAGCGTTCTTCCCCGATCTGCTTGATACACGCTTCATCTCTTCTTTTGCTATCTATCACCAGCGCTATTCGACCAACACCATGCCGACATGGAAGCTGGCACAGCCGTTCCGCGTGCTGGCACATAATGGCGAGATCAACACCATTCGTGGCAACCAAAACTGGATGACCTGCCATGAAGACCGGATGGCCTCGCCGCTGTTTGGTGACATGGTTGAAGAATTGAAGCCGGTTGTTGCCAAGGGCAGTTCGGATTCATCCGCGCTCGACGCTGTGTTTGAGCTGATGGGACATGGCGGGCGGTCACTGCCCATGGTGAAAACCATGATGATACCGGCTGCAGTTGATGTCAGCGGTGACAGCGAGCTTGCAAAGCTTTATGCCTATTGCAATTCGGTCATGGAGCCATGGGACGGGCCGGCCGCGATTGCTGCCTATGCCAATAACTGGGTGATTGCCGGTCTTGACCGGAATGGTCTGCGGCCGATGCGCTATGTGGTTACCAATGACGGTCTGGTGATTGCCGGATCGGAAACCGGCATGGTCGTGGTTCCCGAAGACCGTATCGTTGAGCGTGGCCGGATCGGCCCCGGCCAGATGATGGGCATTGATCTGGCGCGCGGCGAAATGTTCTCGAATGACGCGCTGAAGGCCGAACTTGCCGGCAAGCGTGATTGGGGACAGTGGACGAGCCGGGCGCAACAGATGAATGCGTTACTGGCACAAAATGGCGGCAAGGCCCCGGCCAGAATGGACACGCTGGATACGCGCCGCCGCCAGCTGATGGCTGGCTGGACGATGGAAGATCTTGAACTGATCCTGCATCCTATGGCCGAAACGGGCAAGGAAGCTGTTGGGTCGATGGGGGATGACACGCCATTGGCTGTGTTGTCCAATCGCTATCGCGGATTGCATCATTTTTTCCGGCAAAATTTCTCGCAGGTCACGAACCCGCCGATCGACAGTTTGCGGGAACGCCATGTGATGACGTTGCGCACGCGGCTTGGCAATCTTGGCAACATCCTGGATGAGGCACCTGAACAGTGCGATCACCTGCTGCTGAATTCTCCTGTGCTGACGATCGCTGAGTGGGATGCGCTGACATCCTATCTGGGAACCAAAGCTGTCCTGATCGACTGCACATTCGATATTGAAGGCACTGATGATTTCGATGCTGCATTGGAGCGTATTTCAGCGGAAGCCGAAGAAGCCGTGCGGTCGGGATGCGAGCATGTGATGCTGTCGGACCGCGCCGTATCTGCAACACGCGCGCCGATCCCGATGATCCTTGCCACCGGGGCGGTCCATTCGCATCTGGTGCGCCAGCAATTGCGTACATTCGCGTCAGTTAATGTGGCATCGGGCGAATGCCTTGATGTGCATCATTTTGCCGTGCTGATCGGCTGCGGGGCGACCACGGTGAACGCCTATGTCGCTGAAGAGGCGATTGCCGAACGGCATGATCGCGGATTGCTGTCTGGTTTGACGCTGATTGAGGCGGTGGCGAACTACCGCAAGGCTGTTGAAGACGGATTGCTGAAAATCATGTCGAAGATGGGCATATCTGTCATCGCATCCTATCGTGGCGGCTATAATTTTGAGGCGCTTGGCCTGTCCCGCGCGCTGGTGGCGAAGTTTTTCCCGCCAATGTCATCGCGCATTTCGGGCCTCGGTCTGACGGGCATCGCGTCCCGTGTCACCCAGATGCACAAGAAGGCTTTCGAAATGGCCGATGTGTTTCTGCCTGTTGGCGGCTTTTTCCGCTATCGGCGGTCGGGTGAACGCCATGCATTTGACGGACAGCTGATCCATGCGATGCAACATGCCTGCGATACCGGGTCCTATGAAAGCTGGAAGAAATATTCGTCCTTGGTTGATGGTCAGTCGCCAATCAATCTGCGCGATCTGATGAATTTCAAGCCAGCCGGCGCACCTGTCAGTCTTGAAGATGTGGAATCGATTACCCGCATTCGCCAGCGGCTGGTGTCACCCGGTATTTCGCTTGGTGCGTTGAGCCCTGAGGCACATGAAACGCTGTCCATCGCGATGAACCGTATTGGTGCGAAGTCCGATTCCGGTGAGGGCGGCGAAGATCCGGCGCGCTTCAAGCTTCGTGACAATGGCGATAATCCGTCAAGCGCGATCAAGCAGGTTGCCTCTGGCCGGTTTGGTGTGACAGCGGAATATCTGAACAGTTGCAAGGAAATCGAGATCAAGGTGGCGCAAGGCGCAAAGCCCGGCGAGGGCGGTCAGTTGCCCGGCATCAAGGTGGATGGCCTGATTGCACGATTGCGGCATTCAACCCCCGGCGTGACGCTGATTTCACCACCCCCGCATCACGACATCTATTCGATCGAGGACCTTGCGCAGCTGATCTATGATCTGAAGCAGATCAATCCGGATGCAAAGGTATGCGTAAAGCTTGTGGCCTCAACAGGTATCGGGACGATCGCTGCCGGTGTCGCCAAGGCCAAGGCCGATGCGATACTGGTGTCAGGTCATGGTGGCGGCACGGGGGCCAGCCCGCAATCATCCATCAAATATGCCGGTCTGCCATGGGAGATGGGTCTGTCGGAAGTGCATCAGGTTCTGTCGATGAACGACCTTCGGGACAAGGTGGTGCTGCGCACGGATGGCGGTCTGAAGACAGGCCGCGACATCGTCATGGCAGCCATGCTGGGTGCAGATGAATATGGCATTGGCACGTCATCGCTGATCGCCATGGGCTGCATCATGGTGCGTCAGTGCCATTCCAACACCTGTCCGGTTGGTGTCTGCACGCAGCGTGATGATCTGCGCGCCAAGTTTGAGGGTACGCCGGAAAAGGTCGTGCAGCTGTTCACGCATCTTGCCGAAGAGGTGCGAGAGATTCTGGCCGGACTTGGTTTCAGTTCGCTGCAGGAAGTCATCGGTCGTACCGATCTGCTGACACAGGTCAGCCGCGGTGATGCCGCGCTGGATGATCTGGATCTGAACCCGATCCTTGTTCAGGTCGATAGCGGCATGGCCGAAAGTGGCAGCCCGCGTGACCGTGCCCGCACCGATGTGCCGGATACGCTGGATGCGCTGATGGTGCGTGATGCCAGCACGGCGCTGCAATACGGGTCGAAAATGCAACTGTCCTACAATGTGGAAAACACACAGCGCGCCATTGGCACGCGCCTGTCATCACATATTGTGCGCAAGTTCGGAATGACCGGCCTGCGGGAAGGACATATCTCGGTCCGTCTTCGTGGCACCGCCGGTCAGTCTCTGGGTGCGTTTGCTATTCAGGGTCTGCAGCTGGAAGTGATTGGCGATGCCAATGACTATGTCGGAAAAGGCCTGTCGGGGGGAACCATTGTTGTGCGCCCGTCGGCAGCTGCCAGTTTCGTTGCGCATGAGAACACCATCATCGGCAACACTGTCCTGTATGGTGCGACGTCGGGCAAGCTGTTTGCCGCCGGTCAGGCTGGTGAACGTCTGTGCGTTCGTAACTCTGGTGCGACAGCAGTGGTTGAAGGCGCCGGCACGAATGCTTGTGAATATATGACAGGCGGGCGTGTCGTGATCCTTGGCGAAATTGGTGACAATTTCGGTGCCGGCATGACGGGCGGTATGGCGTTTCTGTATGATCCTGACGGAACCGCGTATGAGCGGATCAACCCGGACAGTCTGCAGATTGTGCGCATTCGTTCATCACACTGGGAAGCAGAGCTGCGTGGGCTGGTTGAGACGCACGCGAAAGCTACTGACTCGGCCCTGGCAGCACGGTTGCTGAATGAATGGGACGTGGAGATCGACAAGTTCTGGCATGTGGTTCCAAGCGAAATCATCCCGCTGCTGGCGGCCCCGCTGACAGATGCGGCAGATGAAGCTGGCGGCACACAGATCGCCTGATCTCTTGCACGGATTTATGGTTCTGCGTTAGGTCTGTGGCATGATTGATATTTGCCTGCAGACTGACGCGGACACCCCCGCAATTGAAAGCCTGATGGCCGAGGCATTCGGACCAAGCCGCCATGAAAGGTCGGTCTGGAACCTGCGCCCCGGTCCACCGGTTGCATCATTATGTCTGGTCATCAGGGATGAAGATGAAGTGGTTGGCTCGTTGCGCTATTGGGAGGTGCAGCTTGGCCGCGACATCATTTTGCTGCTGGGTCCACTTGCCGTGCAACCGGTCATGCGTGGCAAGGGGTACGGCAAACAGCTGATCGCTGAATCCCTGCGGCTGGCAAGACAGGGTCCGTGGAAGCTGGTGCTGGTGTCGGGTGAGGTAGATTACTATCCGAAATTCGGCTTTGTGCCCGCGGCGCCTTATGGTGTGGCATGGCCGGGCTTCATCGAGCCGGAACGCCTGCAATTTCTTGAACTGGTTGATGGCGCGCTGGATGCCCTGCCGGGCGGGTCGCTGACGGTGCGTCCGCGAGGAGACCAGTCCCGTCTATAGATTTTGACCGCAGCCTGCGGCGTCGTTACCATCACGATCCAACGTCCCTCCGGCGCGATCCAATGTCCTCCGGACAATCTAACAGGTGCCTTCATGCGAACCCTGCATCATCATCCCCTCTATGCATCATCGCGCACAATACGCCTGATGCTGGCTGAACGCGGACTGGTTTTCATGCCGAAGCTGGAGTCACCCTGGGAGCGCCATGACGATTTTCTGACGATGAATCCGGCAGGCACAGTACCTGTTCTGGTGACTGAGGACGGGATCGTGTTGTCGGGTGCGATGGTGATCGCCGAGTTCATCGAGGAAACGGAAGACAGCGCCAATAGCCTGATCTGGGGCGGGGCTGCGGAGCGTGCTGAAATCCGCCGACTGACAGACTGGTTCGAAAGCAAATTCCTGAGCGAAGTTGGTACGCCCTTGTTGAATGAGCGCTATGTGAAACGTGTCTCGAACAGCGGCAACCCGTCATCAGAGGTGATGCGCGCTGCTTTGACCAACCTGAATATTCATCTGAACTATATCGACTGGCTGGCCGAGCAGGGAAACTGGCTTGCTGGCAAGGCCATGTCGCTTGCCGACCTGTCGGCAGCTGCACATCTGTCGGTAACGGATTTTTTTGGAGATATTGACTGGTCGCGCCATCCCGAGGCGAAGAACTGGTACGCCAAGATCAAGTCACGGCCAGCCTTTCGCGAACTTCTGGCTGACGGTGTTGTGGGCATCGCGGCTGCGCCGCATTACACCGATCTCGATTTCTAGGACAGCTTTGCCAGCATCCCGTCCAGCGCGTCGCCAAGAAGCGCTATCTGGTCAGGTTCCGAGAACCGGTGACCGGCATTTCGTACAAGGGAAACCTGCACATTCTCGCTCGCCAGTTTTTCGGCCAGACGGGTCGCGGTTTGCCATGGCACTTCATCATCCTGCATACCATGCAGCAGATGAACGGGCGCGGTGATGTTGACAGGTGCCTGCAAATGCAGATGGGCTTTTCCATCCGTGACCAGAGCCATCGGATAGACCACCGGATCATCCGAATAAGGGTTGGGTAGCGCAATCTGGCCGGTGTCCTGCATCTGCGTCTGCTGTGTCTTGTCGAGGCTGTCCCAGATCAATTCAGCGGTAAAGTCAGGTGCAGCGGCAATACCGATCAATCCGGCAATGCGCGCCGGGCGGGCCAGCGCAACATTCAGCATCAGCCAGCCGCCAAGCGACGAGCCGACCAGGATTTGTGGCCCTTCGGTCAAGCGGTCGAGTACAGCAAGGCAGTCGTTGGTCCAGCTGGAAATAGTGCCATCAAGAAAATTGCCGTCAGATTGGCCATGACCGGAATAGTCAAAGCGCAGGAACGCGCGGCCATTGCGGCGGGCCCAGTCCTCACATGTCAGCGCCTTGGTGCCGTCCATATCGGACCCGTGGCCAATAAGAAAGACAACCCCCGGACTGTGGCCTTCCAATCTGCGGTAGGCGATGCGTGAAGAGTTGTCTATAGTCAGAAATTCGGGTGCCGACATGAAACTTCCCTGATGCTGTGTGCCATCGCCGTGAAATGCATTTCAACATGAGATGCATATCAGCATGACATGTATTTTGGTCAACATGACACGTATTTTGGTCAACGTGACACGTATTTTGGGGGGTAGGCTTTTCTCGTGATGTTATTTGCGTTAAGCACTCCACCAGCGTAACAGCCTTTTGCGGATATGCATATTCAATGAACCCGAGCAACCAGATCAAGCCGTTTGTAAAAGCGCATAGCCGTAACCAGAAAGCACCGGTGATTGCCCAGATATTGCCATCGCTTGTGCGCGGTGGTGTTGAGCGTGGTACTCTGGAAATGGCACAGGCCGTCATTGATGCCGGTGGACGTGCCATCGTGGTGTCTGAAGGTGGCCCGATGGTCAGACATCTGCAGCGGATTGGTGCCGAACATTATGTCCTGCCGGTTGGCAGCAAGAATCCGTTCAGCTGGCCTGGTACGCGGGGGCGTCTGCGCCGCATTCTGGAGGCTGAGCAGGTTGATCTGGTGCATGTGCGATCGCGCATGCCGGCCACGATCGCGCTGCCAGCCGCAAAAGCCATAAACATACCAAGTGTCAGCACCGTTCATGGCAGATTTCAGGCGCATAACTTCATGAAACGCCGGTTCAATGCAAAACTGCTGGCTGCGGACCATGTGATTGCCATCTCGCATTATGTGAAATCGCAGATCGAACGCGAGTTCGGAAACATGGATGATCGTTTGTCGGTCATTCAGCGCGGTGTGGATATCAGCATGTTTGATCCGACAGCCGTACCACAGGCGCGGATTGTCCGGTTTGTTGACAGCATCGCCTTGCCCGAAGACCAGCCGGTGATCATGCTGCCGGCCCGGGCCACTTCATGGAAAGGCCATGATGTGTTGTTGCAGGCGCTGGCCAAGATTTCAGACCGGCAATTCCAATGTGTGCTGCTGGGCGCTGCTGATGGCAAGCGGGCGTTTACCGAGCATTTGACCAGCCTTGGAATAAAGCTGGGTCTTGAAGGCCGGTTCCGGCTGACCCCGTCGGTGGATGATATGCCGGCAGCCCTGATGGCTGCAGATATCGTGGTGATGCCTTCAACCACGCCCGAGCCGTTTGGCAGGGTGGCGCTTGAGGCGCAGGCCATGGGCCGTCTGGCGGTGGCGTTTGATCATGGCGGGGCGGCAGAGTCCATCATCTCCGGCAAGACAGGCTGGCTGGCGCGCGCTGTCGATGTTGACAGTCTTGCAGACTGCCTTGCCGAAGCGCTGGCATTTTCTGCCAAATCACGACAGCAGATGGCCACCGCAACGCGCGCGCATATTGAGGCACGGTTTTCAGTAGCGCAGATGTGCGGGTCGACCCTGAAGGTGTATCGGCACCTTCTGAAGGCGAGGTACAAAGGCACCTGAAGATCATTAACGAAGACTGCTGAAGATCAAAAACAAAGGCTGCGGACAACTGGCAGAAGGCCCAGCCGGTTTTTTTACCCAGGCGCCACTGCGCTGACCACTTGAGTTTATCAACATCAGAAGCTAGGTTGCGGCTTGGTTTGCAATGCCGGTGTGGCCGGCTCCAAGAGGATTTGATTCACCTATGCCGATTGTTACGCTTCCAGATGGATCATCTCGCGATTATGACGCGCCGGTGACGCCTGCCCAGGTTGCCGCAGACATTGGGCCGGGCCTTGCAAAGGCCGCCATGCTGGCTGTCGTTGACGGGGATGAATGGGACCTTGGTCGGGAGATCGAGGTCGATGCATCACTGTCGCTGATCACCGCAAAGGATGACGCCATTCTGGCCACCATTCGTCATGACGCGGCGCATGTCATGGCTGAAGCGGTGCGCGAGCTGTTTCCTGATGCGCAGGTCACAATTGGTCCGGCGATCGAAAACGGGTTCTACTACGATTTTCATCGCGAGGCGGCGTTTACCGAAGATGATCTTGCGGCGATTGAAAAGCGGATGCATGAAATTGTCGATCGCGACGAGCCGATCATCCGCAATGTATGGACGCGCGATGAGGCGGTTGCCTTCTACAAAAAGAATGATGAGCCATTCAAGGTAGAGCTTGTCGAGACCATTCCGGCTGGCGAGACAGTCACCTTTTACCAGCAGGGTGACTTCATTGATCTGTGCCGCGGCCCGCATCTGGCATCAACCGGGCGGATGGGGCACGCTTTCAAGCTGATGAGTGTGGCCGGTGCCTATTGGCGGGGTGATTCCAATCGCCCGATGCTGCAACGTATCTATGGCACGGCCTGGCGCACTGAAAAGGAACTGGGCACCTATCTTCACATGCTGGAAGAAGCCGAAAAGCGTGATCACCGCAAGCTTGGCAAGCAGTTGAACTTTTTTCATCTGCAGGAAGAAGCGACCGGTTCGGTGTTCTGGCACCCGAAGGGCTGGACCCTGTATCGCGAGATTGAGGCCTATGTCCGCCGCCGTCTTGAAACTGATGGCTATGCCGAGGTAAAGACGCCGCAGCTCGTTGACCGTGCGCTGTGGGAGGCGTCTGGCCACTGGGAAAAATTCCGCGAGAACATGTTCACTGCCGAGGCTGAAGATGATCGCACGCTGGCGCTAAAGCCGATGAACTGCCCGTGCCATGTGCAGATTTTCCGCCAGGGCATCAAGTCCTATCGTGACTTGCCGCTGCGCATGGCCGAGTTCGGGTCCTGCCACCGCAATGAACCGTCAGGCGCTTTGCATGGGATCATGCGTGTGCGTGCCTTCACCCAGGATGATGCGCATATTTTCTGCACAGAGGATCAGATCACCGAAGAATCTGTAAAATTCTGTGCGTTGTTGCAGTCGATCTATTCGGATTTCGGCTTTGATGAAGTACGGGTGAAATTCTCCGACCGGCCAGAGGTGCGTGCCGGCGCGGATGATGTGTGGGACCGCGCTGAAAGTGCGTTGACTGACGCAACAAAGGCTGCCGAGCTGGAGACCACGCTGAACCCGGGCGAAGGTGCCTTTTATGGTCCAAAACTGGAATTCGTTCTGCGCGATGCCATTGGTCGTGACTGGCAATGCGGGACGCTGCAGGTTGATTTCGTGCTTCCCGAGAGGCTGGACGCGGAATATGTGGCAGAGGATGGCAGCCGCCGCCGTCCGGTTATGCTGCACCGTGCCATTCTGGGGTCAATGGAGCGCTGGATCGGTATCATCATCGAACAATTTTCTGGCCGCATGCCGCCATGGCTGGCGCCGGTGCAGATTGTTGTCGCCTCGATCACTGACAGCGCCAACGGCTATGCCCAGAAGGTTGCTGACACAGCTGCTGCAATGGGGCTTCGTGTCGAAACGGACCTGCGGAACGAGAAGATCAGCTACAAGGTGCGCGAGCACAGTGTTGGCAAAGTGCCCTTCATTCTGGCCGTTGGCGGTCGGGAAGAAGAGGCAGGCAGTGTCGCGCTGCGTCGGCTTGGCTCGCAGGATCAGCAGGTTGTCGACATGATGACAGCGCTGTCACAGCTGCAGGCCGAATGCTTGCCGCCTGATCTGGCGCGGGCCGAAAAATTGGCCGCAGAATGATGGTTGTTTCAGTGTCATCATGACCAATAATCCCAAGAGACTAGCCAAATTGAGCGATTATTGATAATTTTGTGCACAATATGGCGGTGGCAGCACAGTCTAGGTGGTGTCACCAGTGGTCTTGTGAGCGCAAACAAACACAGGAGAAGTTAGATAGCTCGTCCCCACAGTAATGTGCCGCCCGTTCAGGACGGCCCGCGTATCAATGGCGCAATCAGGTCGCCAAAGGTACGATGCATCGATCCGGATGGAAACCAGCTCGGCGTTCTTGATACGCGTGACGCGATGGAAAAGGCTGCAGATTTTGGCCTCGATCTTGTAGAGGTCCAGCCGAATGCAGAACCGCCGGTCTGCAAAATCCTCGATTATGGCAAATATAAATATGAGGCGCAGAAGCGGGCCAATGAGGCGCGCAAAAAGCAGAAGATCATCGAAGTGAAGGAAATCAAGTTCCGTCCGAATATCGACGAGCATGATTACCAGGTGAAGATGCGCAATGTTCACAAGTTTCTGGGCACAGGCGACAAGGTCAAGGTGACTCTGCGATTTCGGGGTCGGGAAATGGCCCATCAGGAACTTGGCGCCAATGTTCTGAAGCGTGTTCGCGAAGAGACTGAGGAAATCGCCAAGGTTGAGGCCATGCCGAAAATGGAAGGCCGTCAGATGATCATGGTGCTGGCCCCGCGTTAGGGGGCGAACGGCAAAGCCTGTTGGATGCCGGGGCTGTCTTCGTGCCCTTCCAGCGAACCATTGCCAATCATCCTCAGGACTTTGGCGATGTTGGGTTTGTTGGTCAGCTTGTCTCGCCCCAATAATTTTGCCCCATCTTGAAGAATGGCATTATTCCCGGGGACCGGCGTTTTATACTCAACTGCAAAGAGCGGTTTGCCAGCCTTTATCGTTTGGCGCGCCGCCTCGCGGGTTCCCCCTGTTTCGCCAGCCTCGACCACGATCATGGCGATGCCCAAAGCGATAATCAGCTTGTTACGCTCCATCGCGCGCCAAACCTGCCATCTGGTATCTGGATCATATTGGCTGATTACAAGACAACGCTCCCAGTCCCACACATCCGCCAAGGCGCGTTTGATCCGAAAGTTGTTGATCCCTTCGGCAAGGACAAAAATTGACCAGCCACCATTTTCCAGTGTGGCGCCATGAACATTCAGGTCTACTCCTGATGCATTGCCGGAAATGGTGCCAACGCCATTATTGACCGCCTCAATCGCGCACTGACGCGCAGTTTCAAGGCCTTTCTCGCTGGCCTTTCGGGAGCCGCAGAAAGAGATGCCATCCTTTTTGAGAAGTTCAGTGTTCCCCAGTACCCACAGGCCATCCTGTTTTGGCGACAATACTTCTGCCACCTCACAACTCAATTGCCGGTGTGTGAAAAATACTGGCTCGCTGGTCGTCATGCTGGTCATGATGAAAGAGTGGGCGCTGGTCTATACCGATGTCAATCATATGGCCTAGGATGTGTTGTCGTCATCCCGCCAGGTCTTGACGGCGCATAGCCCAAACACCTTGCTTGCTCCTTTCTCCAATAGCCTGGATGCAACAAATTGAAGGGTAATGCCTGATTGATATTTGTCATCAACAAGAATTATTGATTTGCCCTGAAGGGTGACTGTGTTGTCCTGTGTCAGGAATTCCACGCCCGCCAATGCATCCCATTTTTCGTCTACTTTCAGATCCTTCAGAGATGGCTTGTCTTCGGCAAAGGAAAAATCTGCAGTGATGTCTGGCAACTTTACCCGGACTGCAATCATCACAGCAAGTTCCGCCGGCAGATGAAATGCCTTCCCCTGTTGCGCAGGAGCGCCGCAGATCAGATCAGCCTGGTTATAAGGTTGGAAATTGGTGACAACGTCGGCCATATGCGCCGCGATTTGATCGATAGAATTTGAGCATCGACGGTGTTTTGCCGAATGTTCTAACGATCCGGTCTCTGTTCTGGTTCTACGGTCTTCTTCGCGCTGAAACGTGTAACCAAGTGCCACCGATGCGTCGAGACAATCATAAAGAAAGACCATGTCACCGCATTGGTCACACCATGCCTCTGCACGCTTGCGCTCCTCGGCTGACTGAAAGTGTTGCCAAACTGCTTCAGGAGCACTGTCTTTAGTCTGGCTTCGAAGCAGCTTTTAAGGAAAGCAATTCAAATGTCCTTTTTTGAATGGCCACTGGATAACTCCATGCGGATATTTTTCTTTATGCCCGATCAAGGCTTTTGGCCGTCTGGAACCGGCATTAGACTCATTTCCAAAACAGATGCGTTTGGGTTGGTACGATGCCTTTTGTTCAACATCTTCCTTTGTGATGGTCATAGGGCTGCCCCATTAGCAAATATCCAGATGCTATTGATACCCGGCGATTCTTTAAAAAATCGTTTACGTCAATCGTCAGCGGGAAACCCAAACTTTGCTTGATTCCCGCTGCGTGGGGCCGTATAACCACGGCTTCGCGCGGTATCACGTCGCGTCCGGGCCTGAAAAAACAGGGCATGCCCGGCCGGCAGATCGCCACCGCCTTAACGGCGTCCCCCGCGCGGGGAATGGTGGCCACCTTTTGAACAGACGAGGTTGAAATGCCCAAGATGAAGACCAAGAGCGGAGCGAAAAAGCGCTTCCGCCTGACCGCCAGCGGCAAGGTCCGTGGCTCAGCAGCATTCCTGAGCCACAATCTGCGCCGCCGTCCCCAGAAGATGAAGCGTAATGCACGTGGCACAATGATTCTGTGCGACGCTGATGCACGCATCGTCAAAAAATTTCTGCCGTACGCGTAAAGGGGACAGACAATGGCTCGAGTTAAAAGAGGTACGACGACACACGCCCGCCATGCCAAGGTGATCAAGGCGGCGAAGGGATATTACGGTCGTCGCAAGAATACCTTCCGCACCGCCACCCAGGCTGTCGACAAGGCACGGCAATATGCGTATCGGGACAGGCGCACGCGCAAGCGGGAATTCCGCGCGCTGTGGATCCAGCGGATCAATGCTGCTGCCCGCATGCACGGGATGACCTATTCACAGATGATGGGTGGTCTGATCAAGGCTGGCATCGAGGTCGATCGCAAGATGCTGGCCGATCTGGCAGTGAACGAGCCTGCGGCCTTTGGTGCGCTGGTAGAACGTTCACGCGCAGCGGCCGGGTAAGCAGACACCCAAGCAAAATACAAACAAGGCTGTTGCTCTGAACGTGGCAGGTGGGAGACCGCCGCCAGTACGGAGCAGCAGCTTTTTTCTTTTCTAGCAGCAGGAACCGAGCAATGCAGGATCTGGACAGGCTGAAATCAGAATTGGTTGCCAGCATCGCGGCCGCAGATACGCTGGAGGCGCTTGAGGCATTGCGGGTCAGTGTGCTTGGCAAGAAAGGCCGCGTGTCATTAATGATGCGTGAGTTGGGCGGCATGGCTCCGGACGAGCGCAAGACCGCGGGACAGGCGCTGAACCTGGTGAAGGATGCAGTGGCTGCTGCCATCGATGCGCGCAATACCGCGCTGTCGAGTGCTGCGCTTGATGCGCGTCTTGCCGCCGAAGCGATTGATGTCAGCCTGCCCGCGCGGCCGGAAACAGAAGCGCGGTTGCATCCTCTGTCACGGACAATTGAAGAGGTTGTCGCGATCTTTGCCGAGATGGGGTTCAGCGTCGCCGAAGGACCAGATATCGAATCCGACTATTACAATTTTACCGCGCTGAACATTCCCGAAGAACATCCGGCGCGCCAGGAACATGACACATTCTATCTGCCACCAGATTCTGACGGGAGGCGAAAGGTTTTGCGCACGCATACCTCGCCAGTCCAGATTCGTACCATGGAGGCAGCAGAACCGCCGATCCGCATCATCGTGCCGGGGCGCACCTACCGGTCCGACCATGACGCCACGCATTCGCCGATGTTCCACCAATGCGAAGGGCTGGTCATTGGTGACGGCATCCATATGGGGCATCTGAAAGGCTGTCTGATTGATTTCTGCCGTGCCTTTTTCGGCGTTGATGATCTGCCGGTCCGTTTCCGCCCCAGCTATTTTCCATTCACCGAGCCGTCAGCCGAGGTTGATATCGGCTGTACGCGTGACGGTGGCGGTCTGAAGATCGGTACGGGTGATGACTGGTTGGAAATTCTGGGTTCCGGCATGGTCAATCCCCGGGTGCTGGCCAATTGCGGTTATGACCCAGAAAAATATCAGGGCTTTGCCTTTGGCATGGGGATTGAGCGGATTGCCATGCTGAAATACGGCATTCCCGATCTGCGCACTTTTTATGACAGTGACCTGCGCTGGATGCGGCATTACGGTTTTCTGCCGTTCGATGCGCCATCGGTTCATGCCGGTCTTGCCGGGGGGGGCGTCTGATGAAGTTTACCCGTGGCTGGCTGCTTGACCATCTTGAAACCGATCACGCGCTGGACGAGATTCTTGACGCCCTGCCGATGCTGGGCCTTGAGGTGGAGAGCATTGACGATCCGGCGAAACGCCTTGCCGCATTCACCATTGCCGAGGTGATGTCAGCGGAACAGCACCCCGATGCTGACAGATTGCGCGTCTGCATGGTCAACACTGGCAGCGGTGACCCGGTGCAGGTGGTCTGCGGCGCACCAAACGCGCGGGCTGGCATGAAGGGTGTATTTGCCCCGGCCGGATCATATGTACCCGGGATTGATCTGGTGCTGAAGGCTGGCAACATCCGTGGTCAGGATTCAAACGGAATGCTGTGTTCCGAGCGCGAGATGATGATCTCTGACGAGCATGATGGCATCATCGAACTGGCAGCTGACGCGCCAGTCGGCGAAAGTTTTGCCGCCTATGCCGGGCTGGATGATCCGGTGATTGAAATTGCGATCACACCGAACCGGGCCGATTGCCTTGGCGTTCGGGGCGTTGCACGTGATCTGGCTGCTGCCGGGTATGGCACGCTGAAACCGCTTGATACCAGCGCCCATGTAGGCAGCTTTGACAGCCCGCTTCGCTGGAACATAGACCTTGACGGCGCGGAACATCTGGCGCCGCTGGTGACCGGTATCGCCTTTCGCGGTGTCAAGAACGGGCCAAGTCCCGACTGGATTGCGCGGCGTCTTGAGGCGATCGGCCAGCGCCCGATCAGCGCGCTTGTCGATATCACCAACTATGTGATGTTTGATCTTGGTCGCCCGCTGCATGCATTTGATATCGCCAAGATCGAGGGTGACAGTCTGTTTATAAGGCAGGCAAAGGGCGGCGAGCAGTTTCATGCCCTGAATGAGAAAACCTATGATCTGGATGCCGGTATGCTTGTGATCGGTGATGATCACGGTGTTGATGATCTTGCCGGCGTCATGGGTGGTGAGCGGACAGGCATTAGCGACAGCACGGACGAGATGTTTATGGAAATCGCCGTATTCGATCCGATCTCGATTGCCACGACCGGGCGCAAGCTGAATCTGAATTCGGACGCACGATACCGGTTTGAACGGGGACTTGATTCCGAAAGTCCGCACTGGGCTGCTGGCCATGTGGCGCGTCTTGTTCTGGAGATTTGTGGCGGCGAGGCATCGATGCCGGTGACAGCGGGCTCTGGCGTTGACTGGCAACGCAGCATCTTCCTGTCACCCAACAAGGTTGAAAGCCTGTCAGGCATGATCATAGATGCCGCAGAACAGCAACGCATTCTTGAAGCGCTGGGCTTCAAGGTATCCGCTGCGGATGGCGGCGTTGATGTGGAGCCGCCAGCCTGGCGCGGGGATATTGATGGCGCGGCTGACCTGGTTGAGGAAATTGCGCGTATCCGCGGCTTTGACCATTTGCCGATGGCGCATCTGCCGCGTGAGGATGTGGTGGCAAAACCGTCTCTTTCGCCAGCGCAGGCGCGCCTGTTCCGGCTGCGGCGGGCTCTGGCAGGCCGCGGTCTAATGGAAGCCGTGACCTTCTCATTCCTGTCAGAGGATGATGCCGCGCGTTTTGATGGCGGTGCGGAGAATCTGAAGCTTGTCAATCCGATCAGTGCCGATCTGTCTGTCATGCGTCCGTCAATCCTGCCGAACCTGCTTGCCGCCACGGTGCGCAACCAGGATCGCGGTGAGGCGGATGCAGCGATGTTCGAGGTTGGGCCGGTTTTCCTTGGCGATGCGCCGGAAGACCAGCGTACCGCAGCCACAGGCATTCGCCACGGCAACATGGCGCCGCGTGAATGGCATGGCAGCGCCAGACAGATCGATGTGTTCGACGCCCGCGCCGATGCTGAGGCAGCACTCGCCGCGCTGGGTGTGAAGATAGGTGGTTTGCAGGTTCAATCAGGTGGTGCTGGATGGTTCCATCCGGGCCGCCGGGGCCAGCTGGTCCAGGGACGCACGGTTCTGGCAAGCTTTGGTGAAATACACCCCGAAATTGCCGATGCCTATGGTCTTCGTGGCCGGGTTGCCGGTTTCGAAATTCATATTGATGACGTGCCGATGCCGAAATCAAAAGGGCCTGCCCGCGCGTTGCTCAGCCTGTCTGTCTATCAGCCGGTGACGCGTGACTTTGCCTTTATCGTTGATAGCGCCGTGACTGCCGGAGACCTTCTCAAGGCGGTGAAGTCGGGTGCCGGCCCCTTGCTGACCGACATGCAGGTGTTTGATCTGTATGAAGGGGCCAATATTGGCGACGGCAAGAAGTCTGTCGCCGTGTCCATCACTCTGACACCGACAAAGGCAACCTTGACTGAGGAGGAGATCGAAAAAATCTCTGCCGAAATTGTCAGGATTGCTGGCAAGAATTGCGGTGCTACGCTCCGCGGATAAGCCTTCAGGGGAATATGATGCCACCCGGTTCACCAACGCCGACATTATCTGTAATCTCGACACTGATGGTGCCGATAAGGATAAAATCACCGTTCAAATTGACTCTGGGAATTATGCGGGGGGGGGTATCCGTGTTGATGACCGGTTCAATATAATTGTTGTGGATGGTGATGGAACCCACAAGAAAGACGCCACCATCTATGAGGCGATGGCTAAAAATGTGCTCGCCGTGGTTTCGGATGTCGGTGATTTTGATTGGAGTGCCATCATTATTGAGGATGAGAATAGCGCCAGTCTGTCAAACGCTACTCTGGCACATCTGCCGGATATAGCCTGATATTGGGAGATGGTATCAGGCCAC